>Ga0307988_1000177_pt1 | contig 49877 bp, 43 predicted proteins | sample EllFjometagen183_FD_203166 | JGI IMG/M metagenome (GOLD analysis project Ga0307988, IMG submission 203166) | Marine microbial communities from Ellis Fjord, Antarctic Ocean - #183 | ecosystem: Environmental > Aquatic > Marine > Unclassified | place: Southern Ocean | collected 2014-10-08 | reverse complement strand
AAAGAAAAAAGAAGAAAAGAAGCAACGTAAACTGGAGAAACAAAAAAAATCTGTCGAAGAAAATGAGGACACACCTGTTCCCGAAGATTAACCAGTTTAAATATTTTCTTTTTTGATTTTGCCAACATGGTCGGTATTATCCGCTGCAAAAGATTGGTGACAAATATCCGGGCTTTTGTTTTTCCTATGTGTTGGAGACAACAAAATACCAGTTGTACATTATTGCCGCGTTTGCGCAATTTTTGGGATTGCAGAATCTTTCGATAAATTTTCTATTTGGTATAAATGCCAATCCTGGCATTTATACCAAATAGTCGGATATAGCAAAAACCCAATATTAACTCTCAGCCATTAACTAACATTATTCCTGAATGAGAGCTGTTTTGAGTTGCCCTCAAATACGTTTCAAAACATCCACGTCCTTCTCTTCCAAAAATTTAATTGACTTACTGCAAATCGGGGCGGTTGTTTCCAAAGCAACTGAGGCAGTTGGAACTTTTTCTTTTATCTTTTCAACTTTTTTTAGGATGGTAAGAGCATCCTTCATTATTATTCTGCTTTTCCTATTAATGACCAGGATAAATTCTTCAGTATCCGATTTCATTAATATGGTTCGAGGTGGAAGACCATAAAGTTTTGGATTTACTTGTTCTATCATTTTTATCCCGGCAATGTTTGTTTAATATAATATTTCAATACCAATAATAAGGTTTCTAAGCAAGAAGGGTTTCTATTTTACAGCTATATTGACAAGTTCTCCACTGCTTAGTAATACTGTTTTGAAATCCCTTTACCTTTATATAGGAAATTTAAATGAAATTTTTCTTACAAGTGGTTTTGACAGCCTCCCTGGTCCTTATTACAAACAATCCATTATTAATGGCGGATACAAATGATTTTTGTACAAACAAATGGCCCAATGATTCTAAACTGCGTGAAGATTGTCAAAATCAACAAACTGAGGCTCAAAATGAATTTTTTTCAATGGCAGAAAAAGAAGGCCTGATAAAAAATGGGACCTTGTCTGCAGGTTCCATCGGAAGTGATAAAGAAAAAATAATTAATCGCTGTATGTCAAAATGGAGAAATACCCAATTTAAAACATATGATTACAAAATGGTTGTTTCTTGTATAAAATCCGAACTTGAGTCATACAGCAGGAAAGCCGCGACCAATGATAAGACAATTGGGATAGAAGGATATTGTACAAACAAATGGCCCAACGATTATAAACTGCGTGAAGATTGTCGAAATCAACAAACTGAGGCTCGGCTTGAGTTGTATTTACTTGCAGAAAAAGAAGGCCTGGTAAAAAATGGATCTCTGCTCACAAATTCTAAAGCAATCGGCAAAGAAAAAATGATCCACGACTGTTTGTCAAAATCGATAAATAACCAATTTAAAATATACGACTACAAAATGGTCGTTTATTGTATAAAAAACCAATAAAAAAAATATAGTTTATTACAATGGGAAAAAATGGATCATAGGAACTATGGAAGACGAGATTCAATATAAGAGTAGGACAAAGTACAAAAAAGAGGCTGAAGACCTTCAAAGGCTTGGATTAGAACTCAACAAATTGTCTGTCTCACAATTGGAGCGCATTGAGATTCCGGAAAATCTGAGGACCGCCCTTATAGAGGGCAAATATATTACATCCAATATTGCAGGCCGACGGCACCGGCAGTTCATTGGTGCCTTGATGCGGGATGTTAAGCCTGAGCCCATCCGTCAGGCCTTATTACAAGCTGAAGACGATATTCCTGTTGAGTTAGAAACTGCGAAACAGACCCGGATGTGGATAGACAGGCTGTTGACAGGTGATTTAACTGAGATGGAAACCTTGCTGAGTGAATTTCCTGGGCTTGATCGCCAGAGGCTGAGGCAGTTGGTGAGAAATATCAAAAAAGATAAACCAGGAGCTAAGACTTTCAAATCCAGAAGAGCCCTTGAACAGGTTATCATGTTGGAAATGAGTTCAAAATAAGCCATTGTAAATAATTTAAGATCTAATACTTCAGTGACTATATCAGTTCTCCCAGTTCTTTTTATCTTTCCGTAATTTTAATAAAAAGTCTCTTTTATGGCATCTGTGAGTGATGTGCCAAATGAAATTTTAGATATATTGCCGATTAGTCCACAGAAGTCCATTTATCGGTTGTGATTAAGTCGTCAAACTGCTTTCTGAATTGCCTACTGATATTTTGGCTAACCCAGCTTTCAGAGACATATCTCATCTTTTGAATTAATTGTTTCTGCTTAAGAATTGCATTGCATTTTTTTATGATTTTATTACCCCAATCGGTTTTAGGACAAATTATCCGACCGACTATAACATCACCATAGGTTTCTTTTATATTGATAATGTCAATCTCATTTTCCTTGTTCATCAACTTGGCTTGGTATACCCCTTCACTGGGGTATGCTAACACATAGTCGAGGCGATCCGCGAACAACATTTTCATTAGAGCAGGAAAATTCCCAAATCCTGATCTTACTTCGATGTGACTTTCTCCTTTGTGTTTATCCAAAATAGTTCTAATTTTATCGCCATATCCACGACTGGTCATGCCCAATTGAAGACTGGATTTTTCTAAAACATCCTTCAATGAAAGAATAGACTGATTTTCAAAGAGATGAGATTTATTTTTTTTTATGATTATCACAAAGCTTGGAGTGGCAGCTATCGGGACTGACAAGTGCCCAACGCTCTCAGTCATACCTGACCTTATAACACCCGCATAACATATATTTTTACCTTTTCGTAATTGCTCCCACATTCTTTTGAAATTAATCAACTCTCCCCTCTCATGCTGATAATCGGGAAGGTTTTGTTGTATTATTTTTCCAGCCTCATCTAATAATCCTTTATCTTTATAGGGGCCGCTTTGAATGTCAAACGGTGGAAAATCGATTTCCGGCCAGGTAATTATTTCATTTGCAGAACCATTGACATGGTATAAGCCAATAAATAATAATATTATAACATTCGCCATCTTTTTCATCGGTTATACTCTCCATTTTTGACGAGTTTTAAAAATTTCTGTAACAATATTTCAGAAACCAGTAAAGATATAAAAAATAAATTTTAGTGAAAATATAATCGATTCAGAGAGAATTTGCCAGAATGTTCTTTGTTGGAGCTCAAATCCTGAGAAAAATATTTCAGAACACTGCTAAAATAAAATGAATATATTGGTACCTTGAATTTGAAAAAATGGATTCTTATAACGGTCTTGGTTCATATAGTGTAAGCTTAACCGCTCGGCTTGTCCGCTCCCATTGCTGTTTCTTGTTAGGTATCAATCCACTTTCTGGCATCATCGATACTGTCAAATATTTTGGTTTCCCATATATTAGTATTAGAAGCCAATCCGAAATAGACGTTGTACATGTATATTATTCCCTTCATTACTGGTTGAGTGCCTATAATTGCTACTTTCATATCAGGATTGATTTTGTATCGCATTGCATCCATTTCAGCTATCTTTTTTATATCTTTTGACACTATTGGGAATTTTTTAACATCAATTAGGTTATACAGTGCATACATAGCACTGGGAAATCGGGCATCCAAAGCAAATTCCTTATTCGACTGCCGAACGTTTTCGCTCGTGGCCTCCTTTTTGAAGACAAACTGTGCGCCTGTTGTTTCCCAAATAATCTCATATGCCATGGGTCTACAGAACATACTTTTATTGTAAACACAATAGGTAAAACTACCTATATTGAAGGAAAAAATCTATGAAAATGACAGTGGATTTGCAAAAAAACTTTTAATCATCACATACGGAAAAGCCCCGCTACCAAAGAAAAAAAGTCGTTATAGTTTTTTAACATTTCATAAAAATCGTAGTGCAGAAATCTGGCGCAGGAAAAATAAATTTTCACATATTAAATTCATCTATCTGGGAATGGAACAATTAATTTTTCAAAATGGCGTTAAATTTTATTGGCGACAAAGCCCCCTCCACAGAAAATCATACGTCATTAATCTTTTTCATGGTGGTGCAGGCAATATTTTGTTGACCTTCCAGGTTTTACCGATGCTTTTTGAACTTATAAGGGAATCGTTGATACAATTGTTTTTACATGCGATTGCGCTGTGCTTTCCCGGGTGTTGTCTTGACGAATTATAGTTGAACCATTAAACTGTCAGGCAGTATGAGGAGTTATAAAAAACCGGTTGCTAATATAACAGGAAAGATCTGAATGAATGAAAATCCATATGTTTTTAAAATCCAGAGGTATTCCATCCACGATGGTCCTGGAATCAGAACCACGATTTTTTTTCGTGGCTGTCCTTTGTCCTGTTATTGGTGCCATAACCCTGAAAGTCAGACAAAACCCATGGAAATCAGCATGGAAGAGATGGACAAGGTCGCTGATGTCTTGATCGAAGAGATAGAAAAAGATCTTATTTTTTATGATGATTCAGGTGGCGGAGTTACTTTTTCAGGGGGAGAACCCTTATGTCAGCCTCTATTATTATTCAGACTTCTTGAACTATGCCGTAAAAAAGAAATTCATACCTGTGTGGATACTTCAGGATATGGTGAAGCTAAAGTGCTTTTGAAGGTAGCTAAAAAAGCGGATTTACTTTTTTATGATATTAAATTATTCGATGAGAAAGCTCATAAAAAATATACGGGTCAAAGCGTTGCCCCTGTGCTGAATAATTTAAAACAATTGTCAAAACAAAAGTCTGACGTCAGGTTACGGTTTCCCCTTATCCCTCAGATGACGGATACAGATGAAAACATTGAAGGAATTATGGCTTTTTTAAAAGAAAATATAATTTACCGGGATATTCATATTTTACCTTTTCATAAGGCAGGGGAAGGAAAATATAATTCATTGAATATGGAAAATTATATGAAAGATATACAACCTCCGTCTAAAGAAAGGGTGGAAAAAATAAAAGAACAATTTGAGTCTAATGGATTTAATGTTACTATTGGCGGATAAAGTAATTGCCGGAAAAAAACGGTGAACAAAAAAAAGTGGATAAATAACGGCGGCAAAAAAATGAATTCAAGAATTAAAAGCTTACGAAAAAAGACCAGGGATAAAGAGGTAACAATCTCCCATGAAAGGGCTGATCTTGTTACTGATTTTTATAAAACCCATGCCGGATTGGATAAATCCATATCCGTTCAAAGGGCCTTGTGCTTAAAATATGTGCTTGAAAATAAAAAAATATTTATTGAAGAGAACGAACTGATTGTGGGAGAGCGCGGCCCTGAGCCAAAAGCTGTTCCCACATATCCTGAAATATGTCTGCACTCTATGGATGATCTTGAGGTTTTAGATTCAAGACCCAAGGTGCCCTATAAAGTTTCAGAGGAAACAAAAAGAATCTATGGGGAAAAGATTATCCCGTTCTGGAAGGGCAAAACCATAAGGGAAAAGATATTTGAGGCCATGGAAGATCAGTGGATCGATTCTTTTAATGCCGGGATTTTTACCGAATTTCAAGAACAGCGATCCCCTGGCCATACTGCCGGCGGGGACTTGATTTATAAAAAGGGGTTCAATGACCTGAAGGATGATATTGGACAATGGCTTGAAAACATTGATTTTTTTAAAGATAAAGAAGGCCTTGAAAAACAGGAGGTCTTAGCTTCCCTTGATATTGCAGCAGATGCCCTGATCGTCTTTGCTAACCGCCATGCAGATGAACTGGAGCGCAGGGCCAAAAATGAAACAGATTCCAGGCGCAAAGCCGAGCTTGAGAATATGGCCCGCGTCTGTCATAAAGTACCTGCCCAAAAACCTGAAACCTTTCACGAGGCATTACAGTATTATTGGTTTTTACATGTGGGTATCATAACTGAACTCAATCCCTGGGATGCCTATAACCCGGGCAGGTTTGATCAGAATCTGTATCCTTTTTATAAAAAAGATATTGAGAATGGAACAATCAGCAGGGAAGAAGCAAAGGAGCTTTTGTGCTGTTTCTGGATAAAGTTCCATAACCATCCAGCCCCTCCAAAGGTGGGTGTAACAGCAAAGGAAAGTAATACTTATACTGATTTTTGCCTGATCAATCTTGGGGGCGTTACAAAGGATAACCAGGATGGCGTAAATGAATTGACCTATCTTGTTCTTGATGTGATTGAGGAAATGAGGCTTTTGCAGCCAAGTTCCATGATCCAGGTGTCACGGAAAAACTCGGACAGGTTTATCAAGCGGGCATTGAAAATTATTGCCACAGGGTTTGGCCAGCCATCCGTGTTTAATACGGATGCCATTGTTCAAGAGATGATCCTTCATGGTAAATCAGTGGAAGATGCAAGAATTGCCGGCGCTTCAGGATGTGTGGAAGCAGGTGTTTTTGGAAAAGAGTGCTATATTTTGACAGGGTATTTTAATCTTCCCAAAATTTTTGAACTAACCCTTTACAATGGATGGGATCCAAGAACACAAAAGCAGATCGGTCTTAAAACAGGAGATCCGAAAAGTTTTGAAACTATTGACGATTTTTTTGATGCCTATAAAAAACAATTGGAATATTTTGTTAATATTAAAATCAAGGGCAGCAATATTATTGAACAGATTAACGCAAAGTATATGCCTGTTCCCTTGCTTTCCCTTGTTACGGAAGATTGTATAAAAAATGCAAAAGATTATAACCAGGGTGGTGCAAGATACAATACTTCCTATATCCAGGGTGTTGGAATGGGAACTATTACAGATTGTTTTTCATCCCTGAAATATAATGTGTTTGATAAGAACCATGTTTCCATAGAAAGGCTTCTGGGTGCTTTGAAAGAAGACTTTAAGGGAAACGAAATCCTGCTTCACCAATTGGATCAGGCCCCTAAATATGGAAATGATAATGATTATGCCGATGATATACTCAAAAGGCTTTTTCATACATTCCATGGATTAGTGACTGACAAGCCCAATGCAAAAGGAGGGGTTTACAGGATTAATCTTCTGCCCACAACCTGTCATGTTTATTTTGGTGAAATAACAGGTGCTCTGCCTGATGGAAGAAAAAAGGGAGTCCCACTTTCCGAAGGGATATCTCCGGTCCAGGGGGCAGACCGTTGTGGCCCAACGGCTGTATTAAAATCCGCGGCTAAAATTGATCATTTGAAAACAGGGGGAACTCTTTTAAATCAAAAATTTTTACCCGAGCTTTTTCAAGAGGAAAAAGGGGTTCAGGCCATTGTGCATTTAATCCGGTCCTATTTTAAAATGGATGGTCATCATGTGCAGTTTAACGTGGTGTCTGAAGAGACCTTAAAGGATGCTCAGAAACATCCGGAAAATTATAGGGATCTGATTGTAAGGGTGGCGGGATACTCAGATTATTTTGTGGATCTTACAAAGGCTTTGCAGGACGAGATTATGCGCCGCACTGCCCACAGCACTAATTAGATTTTAAATAAAAAAGCAGGCTGCAAAGTGTCCCGTTGCATGCTCAAGAAATTCAGGCTCTTTTTGTGAACAGATGTCCTGCCGCTTGGGGCATCTTGTATGAAACCTGCAGCCTGATGGCGGGTTGATTGGACTTGGCGCATGCCCCCACTCATCTGATGGGGGATATTCATGGAGTCATTTTCCGGATCAGGAATTCCAATCTTTTGAACATTTCAATTACACGGTTTTTAAAATCTTTGGTTTTAAATGTTTATAAATATCTTGAATACTTAGTTTATTATTTTAAAATATTAAGGATTTCTTGACCCATTTGTTATTTTTTGATACTTGCAACCTATCTGTAAATTTTTAAGTTTTTTTATTGTCAAAATGTGTTTGGAAAATACATTTTGTTATGTATTATAATTTTTAATGGAGGATAGAATGAAAAAAGTTATTTTATTTGTATTAAGCCTTTTCCTGGTATTGTCTTTTTCAGTTGGTGCCGGTGCAAAGACATTGAAAGTCGGACTGGATGCAGACCCTGTTTCACTTGATCCGCAGGTTCAATTGTCAGGTGGTATGCTTCAGTTGTCTCACTGGTTATTTGATCCATTGGTAAGATGGACCCAGGACGGGAAATTTGAACCTCGTCTTGCAGAAAGTTGGGAAAGAATCAGCGAATATCGGATGCGTTTTCATCTTAGAAAAGGCGTTAAATTTCACAGCGGCAATGAATTTACTGCCAAAGATGTGAAATGGTCATTTGATCGTATGAGAAGAAGCGTGGATTTTAAAGGCCTGGTTGAACCATTCATCGGTGTGGGGATTGTTGACGATTATACAGTGGATGTTGTAACAACCAAAGCATATCCGCTCCTTCTTAATATGGCAACATACTTTTTTGCAATGGATAGTGCATTTTATACAGGAACCGATGCAAACGGTCAGCCTAAAGACTTGATTTTGAAAGTCGGCGAATCTTTTGCCCTGGATAATGCTTCTGGAACCGGACCCTATGTGGTTACCAAAAGAGAACACAATGTGGTTCTTGAAATGGAAAGAAACAAAACTTACTGGGATACAAAATCCCCGGGTAATGTCACCAAATTCATCCTTTCCCCGATCAAAGAAAATGCCACCCGTGTAGCAGCCCTTTTATCCGGTGGTGTGGATTTCATTTCCCCGGTACCGCCCCAGGATTTTAAAAGAATTGAATCCGATGATAAGGTGAAACTGGTAACAATCAATGGTGGCCGTATCATCACCTTCCAGATGAACCAGGAACGCGTTGAAGCCTTCAAGGATGCAAGAGTCCGCCAGGCCATCGCCTATGCCGTTAACAACAGCGGTATTGTGGAAAAAATCATGAAGGGAAAAGCAATGGCTGCCGCTCAGCAGAGCCCTCCAGGATATGTTGGTTACAAAAAAAGTCTTCAGCCCAGATATGATCTTGCCAAAGCAAAAGCGCTTATGAAAGAAGCAGGATATGAGAAAGGTTTTGAAATTACCATGATGGCGCCTAACAATCGTTATGTAAACGATGCAAAAATTGCCGAAGCCACGGCACAGATGTTAGGTAAAATCGGAATCAAAGTTAACCTTAAAACAATGCCAAAGGCTCAGTATTGGCCTGAATTTGACAATAGAGCCGCTGATATGATGATGATTGGTTGGCATTCTGATACAGAAGATTCCGGTAACTTTTCAGAATTTTTAACAATGTGTCCTGATGCAGACACAGGTTACGGCCAGTATAACGGCGGTAACTACTGCAATAAAAAAATTGACGAGCTGACAATGGCTGCTCAGTCTGAAACCGATCTTAATAAACGTGCCAGCATGCTCCAGGAAATTGAGCAGATCCTTTTTGACGAAGCAGCATTTATTCCTTATCACTGGCAGCTTCACTCCTATGGTGCAAAGAAAAACTTTAAGATTGAGCCGATCCTCAATGCTCAGAATTTCCCCTACTTTGGAGACCTGGTCGTTGAGTAGTTTTTGATACCATTTCGCAATCAACCATATATCGCTCCCCTGGAAAATTTTTTTTAGGGGAGCTATCCATATAAATAATAAAAAATAAATAATAAAAAAAAGTAAAAGCCAATGTTTGCATTTATCATACGAAGGATCATCCAGGCGATCATTGTAATGCTGATCATAGGCCTGATAGGATTCTCCATAAAAAGTCAGATCGGGGATCCGATTCGGGATCTTGTTGGAGAGAGGGTAACACCAGCAGAGAGGGCCAAGATTGCCGATGAGATGGGGCTTAATGATCCATTCTTAACCCAGTATGCCCGGTTCGTTAAAAATGCTTTGAAAGGGGACCTGGGAAGATCTTTTCTATACAATAAACCTGCCCTTGATGTCATTATTAAACATGCCCCGGCTACCATTGAACTGGTATTCGGCACTGCCCTGATCATTATTTTGATCTCGCTGCCACTGGGAGTTTATTGCGCACTGCGGCCCAGAAGTCTTTTATCACGGTTTACCATGAGTTTTTCCACGCTTGGGGTTTCCATGCCCGTATTTTTAACGGCCATTCTTCTCATCTATCTTTTTGCAGTCCACTGGCAGATCCTGCCTTCTTTTGGACGCGGAGAGACCATCTCCTTGCTGGGCGGGTACTGGACCACAGGTTTTTTGTCTATTGACGGGATCAAACACCTGATTTTGCCCTGTGTGTCTTTGTCAACCCTGATGCTGCCTCTTTTTATCCGTTTGATTCGGTCTGAAATGATGGAGGTTCTGGAGACCGAATATATCAAATATGCCTGGGCTAAAGGGCTGTCTCCCAGGAGGGTATGGCTGGTCCATGCTTTTAAAAATACATTACTGCCCGTAATAACGGTATTTGGCGTTCAGATCGGTATCATGTTTGCTTTTACCCTGCTCACTGAACTGGTATTCCAGTGGCCGGGCATGGGGTTTATGTTTTTAGAGGCAGTTCACCGGGCTGACACATCGTTGCTCATAGCATATCTCGTGGTGGTGGCCTGTCTGTTTGTATTTGTTAATACGGTTGTGGATATCCTTTATGGATTTATCAATCCCACCGTTAGAATTACAGGGACAAAATGAAATCAAAATTACAAAAATTTAATGAGTCTTATTTTTTATATAGTTTTAAGCGGGATAAGGTGGCGATTTCATCCTTTATCATCCTGGCTATTTTCTTAGGACTGGCTTTAACAGCACCATGGGTTTCTCCCATGAATCCATATGATTCTGCCAATATAGATATCATGAATTCCGAGATCCCGCCCATGTGGATGGAGGACGGTACCCCCGAATTCCCCCTTGGGACGGACAACCAGGGCAGGGATATGTTGTCTACCATGCTCTACGGTCTCAGGACCTCTATTATCATCGGGATTGGTGCCGTTTCTCTTCAAGGCATTATCGGAATTGTGGTCGGGCTTTTAGCTGGATATATGGGGGGAAAAACCGATGCCATTCTCATGCGTATTGCCGATATCCAATTCTCATTTCCTTATTTGATGGTGGCCATTTTCCTGTCTGCCATTTCTCAGGTGATGTTCGGAATAGGTAGTTTTGAGCGGTTGGCCATTCCCTTGTTGACCATTATCATCGGCCTGTCCAATTGGCCTATGTTCGCAAGAACCATCCGGGCTTCGGTTATGGGAGAGAAAAACAAGGAATATGTGGAAGCGGCGCGGGTCATCGGTTTGCCAAGATGGACGATCATGTTCCGCCATATCTTGCCTAATTCCCTGACGTCGGTCATGGTTATATCCACTATACAGGTGGCCAATGCGGTTATGAGTGAGGCAGCTCTGTCCTTTCTAGGACTCGGGATGCCTGTTACCATGCCCTCGCTGGGATCTTTGATACGGGCCGGTCAGGAATTCTTTTTTTCTGGATCATGGTGGATTACTGTATTCCCGGGAATCTGGCTGGTGATTTTTGTCCTTGTGATCAACCTTCTGGGTGACTGGCTCAGGGACGTACTTAACCCGAAACTTTATAAAGGATAAAAGTTTAAGATGTCACATCTTTTAGAAGTTCAAGATCTTGAAGTTAAATTTGCCCTGAGGTCAGGGGACATTACAGCCATTGACGGTGCCAGTTTCACACTCGATAAAGGTGAAAGACTGGGAATTGTTGGTGAAAGCGGGGCTGGAAAATCCGTAACCGGATTCTCCATTATTAATCTGATCAGCAAACCCGGCTTTATCTCAAAGGGCAGAATCATGTTCGAGGGCCAGGAAATCAGTTCCTGGCCGGATGCAAAAATGAGAACCATCCGGGGAAACAGAATCAGCATGATTTTTCAGGATCCCATGATGACACTCAATCCAGTGTTTACTATCGGATTTCAGATGATAGAAACCTTAAGGGCCCATCGTAATATTTCAAAAGCTGAGGCCAGGGTCATTTCCCTGGAAAAATTGAAAAAAGTTTATATTCCCTCTCCTGAACAGCGACTTGGTCAATATCCACATGAATTATCCGGAGGGATGCGCCAGCGGATTATTATTGCCATTTCTTTACTATCTGATCCGGCAATTATTATTGCAGATGAGCCGACAACAGCTCTGGATGTAACGATTCAGGCCGAAATTATGGATTTGTTGCAGGAATTGTGTGCGATCGATAATATGGCTTTGATTTTGATTACACATGACCTGGGTGTTGTTTCCCAGGTTACTGAAAAAATTGCGGTCATGTATGCCGGTAAAATTATTGAATCCGGTCTCACAGACAAAGTTGTACACCATCCAATGCATCCATATACGGATGGCTTGATTAAATCCATACCAGGCGGTGTGATAGCACCAGGTGAAAAATTGGTGCAGATACCTGGAATGATGCCGACATTGACCGATATTCCACCTGGATGTGCATTTAACCCGCGGTGCCAACTTAAGGGTGAAATCTGTATAAAGGAAACGCCACAGCTCAGGGAAATGAAAAATGGGATTATGGCAGCATGCCATATGATATAAAAGGGATAAACTATTAAAGCTTATGAATACAGAAAATAGCATACTTACAATAAAAAATATTGTGAAGCATTTTGATATTTCCGGTGGCTGGCTGGAACAGGTAAAATTCAAAGGTGGGATACCGCATCTGGAAAAAACGACGGTAAAGGCTGTCAATGACGTGTCTCTTTCAGTGAGAAGGGGAGAAACTTTAAGTGTCGTGGGTGAGAGCGGTTGCGGCAAATCAACACTGGCCAGGGTGATCCTAGGTCTTTATCCTCCCAATTCCGGTGAAATTCTTTATGATGGCCAGCGGATTGATCATCTAACGCATAAAAAGATGCTGCCGTTCAGAAAAAAAATACAGATGATTTTTCAGGATCCTTATGCCTCTTTGAATCCAAGAAAAACGGTTCGTCAGACTTTGGAAGAACCGCTTCGGTTTCACAATCCAAAGATGTCATCAAAAGAGATCTATGCTAAAATTGAAGAAGTGATGGAACAGGTTGGGGTGGATCCGGCATGGATAGGCAGGTATCCCCATGAATTTTCCGGTGGACAGCGGCAAAGGATAAGTATTGCAAGAGCCCTGGTTTTAGATCCGGAATTTATTGTGGCAGATGAACCGGTTTCAGCTCTGGATGTTTCCATACAGGCGCAGATTTTAAATCTGCTCATGGATCTGGCAGAAAAAAGGGGACTGACCTATCTGTTTATTACACATGATTTAAGTGTTGTGCAGCATATCAGTACTCGAGTGGCTGTTTTATATCTTGGTACTTTATGTGAACTTGCAACGTCGGAAGATCTGTATAAAACGCCTCGTCACCCTTATACAAGAGCATTGTTGAGCGCCATTCCAAGGGTTGGGGAAAAAGCTGCCAAACATATTAAGCTGAAAGGGGAGGTGCCAACTCCAGTCCACCTGCCATCAGGCTGTGTGTTTCATGGCCGTTGTGTTTATGCAAATGAAAGATGCATAAAAGAGGTCCCTGAATTATTAACACTGGACAACGGCACCTGTGTTGCCTGTCATGCCGTTCAAGAAAATCGGATGATGTCTTGATAGATCAATTGCTAAAAAAAATACTTAAAGCAGTGAAATCAGGTACATGAAGATCATGGAATTCATGAACCAGAACAATGCTTTTGCAGAACCTAAGCTCAGCATGCCGGGTTCAATATTAAAAGAGATGCTTGGTTTATGAACCGGGACTGTGGAATCTTCAGGCGTAAAAAAATAAATAATTACTCGCATAAATTTTTTGAATGATGTTTTCATATCTTAAGTCTCCTGTTTTTTTTGGGTAACAACTATTCTATATTTTAAAAGACGTTTTATTTAACTTGATAATAATACCATTTTAGTGTTAAGTAAAATTAAAACAATTTAACCTTAGATTAAGTATTGCTAATGCTGCCGGATTTTAACAGACTTAAAGTATTTTATTATATTTTTTTAAAAACAAGTGTGGTCAATGCAGCCGGGGAATTGAATATTACAGCGTCTGCAGTCAGTCAGGCGTTAAATAAACTTGAGTCTGAATTAAATGTTCTGCTGTTTACAAGGCTTCACAAAAAACTTGTCCCAACCTGGGCAGGGTATCAATTATTTGAAATCCTTAATCCCTTTATCCATGACCTTGAGGCTGGAATAAAGCATATCAGACAGGCGAAACAGATACCTTCCGGAATGCTCAGAATAGGTTCTCCCATCGAGTTTGGTAAATCATATTTACCAGGCATATTTGCATCATTCAGAAAAAAATATCCAGAGGTAGTGTTTGACATGAAACTGGGTGATCCCAACGAAGTCTTTCCGTTGATAAAAAGTGGTGATCTTGATTTTGGTCTGGTGGATATTTTTTTAACCCGTGATCAGGTGTTTGAAGATTTCGGTATTTACAGTATTGATCCGCTAATAGATGAAGAAGTTATAATGGCCTGTTCAAAAGAATATTATGAACGAGAGATAAGAGGAGATCATTCCTTTGAAAATCTGGCAATTAAAGAGTTCCTTTCATACCAGAAATCTTCTTTAACCTTAATGAATTGGTTCAAGCATCATTTTAAGAAAGCCCCTGTTAATTTAAACCGAGTCATGACGGTTGATAATCATCAAGCAGTCATTAACGGGATAAAAAATCAACTGGGAATGGGAGTGATTGCTTCTCATATTGTCCGAAGGGACATTAAACAAGGTAGAATCATCCCCATAAAAACACCCAAAAAAGATGTGATAAATACAATCTCACTGGTTCAACTACAGGATAAAGTGCCCAGCCTGACGGAAAAAATATTTATAAATTTTCTCACAAAAGATATCCTTTCATCTGGTACTTTAAAGACATTCATTAATATCTCCTAGGTGATTAGTTTTCTTGAAAATATAAAGGTTGAAATTTCAATTATATCGTAGTAGTTACTGTGATAGTCACTAAAAAATATTTATCAATGACTCACATGATTAGCCCTAACGTTGCATAAAAATTTTACCCTTCATGGCTTTTGCAACATTAGGGTTATATTTGAATTTTAAAGGATGATAAGGTCCATGACAAAAGAGGTACAGGATGCATTTAAATCCGGAATTCCGATTTTTATCGGCTATGTGCCGGCAGCCATTGCATTCGGAATTTTATCAAAGGGGTGTGAAATCACTCTTTTGGAAAGCTTTTTGTTTTCAGCCGTCGTGTTTGCAGGTGCCAGCCAGTTTATAGCACTTAATTTATTGATGACCGGGATGGGCCCGGGCGGCATTATTTTAACCACTTTGCTGGTTAATTTCAGGCATTTTTTGATGAGTGCCTATTTGGCTACCAGAATTGGCAGGATCGCCAAAAGATATAAATTCATGATGGCATTTGGTGTGACGGATGAGGTGTTTTCAGTTCTTTCATTTCAAAAAGGCCGGCTTTCAAAACCCTTTATTTTTATTCTGGAAATTTCTGCCTATACAGGCTGGGTCACTGGAACCCTGGCAGGATATATCCTGGGTGGCTTTTTGCCGGAAATTTTGACCATAAGTATGGGAGTTGCGCTTTATGCACTGCTGCTTGCTATGTTGCTGCCTGAAATAAAAAAATCAGTTAAAGCATTGATTCTTACCATTAGTTCAGGGCTTTTAAATACCTTTCTAATCAAACTTGATTTCCTTCCAAATGGATGGACCATCATTGTGTGTATTCTTGTTATTGCTTTGGCAGGATCATTTTTTATTGTGGATGAAGTTCAAGAGGAAATCTATGAATAACCTGATTCTGATTATAATTGGTATGGCAGCCGTCACCTATATACCAAGGCTGTTGCCATTCTTTTTGTTATCCAATAAACAGATTCCAAAAAGAGTGGATGCCTTTTTAAAATGTATACCCGTAGCGGCAATTGGTGCTCTGATCATTCCAGGTGTGTTCAGCGCTACACCGGACATGCCCATGGCTGCAGCCTCAGGAATGGCCTTTACAATAATTATTGGGTTGTGGCGGGGGGGTATAATTATACCCGTGTTGGGATCTGTGGCCGTAACATATCTTGTATTGTTTTTTACAGCCTGAGGGAGGTTTTTATGGATCAGGAAATTTTGATCATAAATGACATGAAAAAGCTTGGATTTTCTGAATACGAATGTAAAGCATATCTAAAACTTTTGGAAGATTTCCCGTTAAATGGGTATGCACTCAGCCAAAAGTCGGGAATACCCAGGTCCCGGATTTATGAAGTCTTGAAAAACCTCATGGAAAAGCAAATGGTGTTTGAACAGATCCAGGAGAAAAACAAGTTATATTATCCATTAGATCCTGATATTTTTATTAATAAAGCGAAAGCTTATTATGGAGATGTATTTTTAAATATATCACAATTCGCAGGTAAACTTTATAAAGAGAAAAAAAAAGATGACAAGCTGGTTGTCATCCAGGGACGAAAAAATATTATTCCCTTTTTAAATCATTTAATAAGGGGAGCAAAAAAGAGAATTGCCCTGTCTGTTTGGGAAGAAGAAATAAAAGATTTAACCCGGGAACTTGATGAGGCGCTAACAAGGGGTGTGGTCTTAAGAGGAATTTATTTTGGGGAAAATATCCCCTATGACACACTGGTTCCACATAGGAGAATGAAGCGGTATATGGCTGAAAAAACCGAAAGATACATGTCCATAATAATTGATGGTGCCCATTCGATATCGGGTATTGTATCAAGGGGGGAAGACAGCAAAGTGACCTGGGCTCAGGATGAAGCCTTTATTGAAATCAGTGAAGATTATATTGCCCATGACCTTGTTGTAAATCTTTATTCCAGCTCCCTTGATAAAAAATCCTATAAAGAGTTTGAAGAGTTTGCAGACAAGGTCCATAAAGATTATTTTCATTATTCTGATGAAGAGTTTGAAATATATAAAAAATTAAAATAAGTTATCTCAAAGCCCTGTCTGATGGATATTTGCAGGAGGTTAAGCGTTTAGCATCGAACAAAAATATCCAACAGACAGGGCGGTTTCAAGCATAAGAGCTGAATAGTTACAAATTTTTATGCAACGCTAGGGTAAAGATTGTACTGCCAGAAAATTTTCTATGATCATATTCACTTCTTTAAAGTGTGTTAAAGGAGACATATGTCCACCAGGGACGCAATGAATGGAAAGATCCGGCAGGTATTGTTCCAGGATCGTAACGATCTGAAGCGATGCTAAAGGACTTTTTGCTCCTTTTATCATACAGACGGGAATATTAATTTTTGAATAATCCTTAAGGGTTAATAATTCTTTAAACAGAGCAGCAAAGTCCAGCAAAACCTTGTCAATGTATTGAATAAATGTGAGTTGGTTTTTTGAGGATAGTTTTTCAAAGGTTCCTTTACCAGACCAGTAATCAATAAATACTTTTGTTGCAGATATCGTATCTTTTTTTTCCATGGCACAGGTTAGCTTTTGGACAATAGTTGCGATTTCATTTCTGGCAATTGTATCAAGCGGCAGCAGATGAAAGGCCACAGGTTCAAACACAGTCAGGGTTTTGATTCTTATGAGTATTTTAATAGTAAGTTTTAATGCAATGGCGCCTCCATAGGAGTGGCCAATCAGATGAAACGATTCATTGTCCTTGATTTCTTTTGCCAAAATGTCTTCAACAAGATTGACTTCATCCTCTGTTGAGAAGGTTTGAGGATTCAGCGGCAGTTCATTATCTCCATAGCCGGCCAAGTCAATGGCAATGATCCTGAATTTGTGACGTAAAAGCTGAATTAATTGTTTCCACTGTTCTTTTGAACTCATTGAGCTGTGAAGTAAGACTATAATAGGTCCATAGCCGCAAACTAAGTATCCATATTTATTATTCATATTTAGTATCCATGTTCTATATCCAATTATTTTTTTCCTGGAGCTTGAATTATTATACTGATAAAAACGACCTTTATATCAGTATTTAATCGATTGCTACACAAAATTTATTTATTAGAAATTTTATAATGCCGGAAAGGTTTAAATGCTGTATGATAGCTTTTTCAAATTATGAAAATATTGGATGGAAGAAGAAATGATTCATTATTTAACTATAGGGATGGTTTTGGGATTGTCAGCAGGGCTTGCACCCGGGCCTTTATTGACTCTTGTGATCTCAGAAACCCTTTTGCATGATATCAGGGCCGGAATAAAAGTTGCTATGGCTCCCCTTGTGACTGATCCACCCATTATAATATTAACTATATTTATCCTGTCCCGGTTGTCTGGGTTCCATAGCATAATGGGCGTTATTTCCATGGTGGGAGGCCTGTTGGTACTTGTGATGGGGATTAAGGGGATAAAAGCCAAAGGCCTGGAAGTTGATATTCAAAAGGCAAGACCAAGATCTCTTTCAAAAGGGATACTGGTTAATATATTAAGCCCCCATCCCTACTTGTTCTGGTTGAGTGTGGGGTCGCCCACAATGACCCGGGCAAATGATCAGCATTTTTTTGTGGCAGCGGCATTTGTGATCAGTTTCTATTTTTTGTTGATCGGATCAAAAATTGTGCTGGCCATTCTGGTTGGAAAGTCTAAAACTTTTTTAAAGGGCCGGATTTATATCTACACCATGAAATTATTAGGTCTTGCCATGTGTGTTCTTGCTGGTTTTCTTTTTAAAGATGGGCTTACTCTTTTAAAAGTTTTGTGATTTAAAAAAATAAAGGCTGCACAGATAATCCGTGCAGCCTTTGCCCTTTGAAATTCGAGTGGGGTCAAGCCTGACCCCGCCTATTATTTATTCCCAGTCAAATTCTTTTGAAGTGACTGTGTGTTCCATTCTCTGGATCCGGCGTTCAATATCTTTAAATTTTCTCTTGATTTTCTGGAGTGCCGATTGCCTTGAATGGGTATAGGTATCATAAAATTCCTGGTCTTTTTCATCCCGGAAAGGAGTAGCAGGTTCCATCTTTATTATCAGGCCGGCAACGATATACATGACGCCAACAGGCCAGAAACCCGTAAAAAGAAATAAAACCAGAGTAATTATTCTCAGCCAGAAAACACTGAAATTAAAATGTTCGGCAAGACCGCGGCATACTCCCATGAATATTCCTTTTCTGGATCGGTAGATCCCTTTGCTCGATGCCAGAGTTTCAAGCCTGTCTCTAAGTCCGTTATAATGTTTTTTGTATTTTTTGAACTTATGGTTTTGTTTATGTCCATAGTGGCGTTTCATTTGTTGAAATCCTTTCTTTGTCGCTCAATCAATATAGTTTCAAGCGCATCAACCCGTTCTTCCATTTTTGAAAGTCCATGATAAATATCCTGGATCATTTTAGTCTCTTCTGCATGGTTTTGTTTTTCTTTTTTGGACAGCCCCCCGGTTTTAGAAGCCCTGATGATGCCGATGATAATCAGGCCAAGGGTGGCGATTAAAAGTATTGCACCTCCAATGCAGATTCCTACGATAAGTGCGCCAGTCATAATATAATTACTCCGGTTTGGTTAGTCTTGAATGGTTTATGAGTCACTTGTATCATTTTTTTTTGAAGATTGGGAGGACTTTAGTTTGCTGAGTTCGGCTTCAATGTCATCATCGGCCTCCAGGGCATCGAATTCATCTTCAAGTGTTGAGGGTCTGCCATAATTGACAAGATCTGCCTCTGCTTCCATTCTTTCAATGTGGTTTTCAAGTTCTTCAAATTTTAACATTATCTCTGTGCTGCCTGCACGCCGTATTTCTTCCTGAGCTCTTTTTTTGCCATTGGCCCGGATATGTCTTTGCACAAGTAACCGCTGTTTTTCCCGGGCGGATTTGAGTTTGTTTTCAAGTTCGCAAATGTCATCCCTGTATTGTTCAATAATCATGCTCAGTTCAGTTAATTCTATTTCAACAGCTTCGGTTTTTTGGGTATACCTTCTCTTTTCCTGAAGAGCCTGTCTTGCCAAGGCATCTTTCCCTTTTTCTACGGCAAGCTCAGCCTTTTTTGCCCAGAAATTTTCTTTTTCCTGGATATCATCCAATAGTCTCTGGACTTTTTTCTGATTAGCAATGGCATTTGCGCAGGAAGATTTGATTTCAATCAATGTGTCTTCCATTTCCCTGATCATTAGCTTGATTAATTTTTCAGGGTCTTCTGCTTGGTCCAGCATGGAACTCATGTTTGATGCAACAATGTCTTTAAACCGTGTAAAAATTCCCATTTTGTTTTCTCCTCATGTTTTGTTTTTATCTAAAAAATAACTTTTCCGTTTTAAATTTAAAATTACAATTAAGAAGACAAATAGCATTTAGCGTGCCAGGGGTTGTTTATATGTAAAATATACTTTTATTTTAGGTACTTATTACCATTGACTATGATAGGCTCTGTATGGTAGTATTCGCTAAATATGGGTTATATTGACCAATAGTTGAATTATTTTATCAAACCAGCAGATTATCTTGAGGGGAAAGAATGGTAATTTCCGGCCGGAGTCAAGGAGGGAGTAAACATTTTTCAATACCTGAAGCAATAGGGCAGTCTGAGACATTCCTAGAATTTCAGGAACAGATTTCAAAGGTGGCACCCATAGAGCGTCCGGTTTTAATTTTAGGTGAGCGTGGCACAGGCAAGGAACTTGCGGCATCAAAGATTCATTTTTTATCAAAAAGATGGCAAAAACCTTTGATAACATTGAATTGTTCAGCGCTGACACCAACTCTTATAGGTTCTGAATTGTTTGGGTATGAAAAAGGAGCATTTACAGGAGCCGGTTCCAGGCAGGAAGGGCGGTTTGAAAAAGCATCCGAAGGCACGCTTTTTTTAGATGAAATCGGGACAATCCCCATGGAAGTTCAGGAAAAAATTTTAAGGGCGGTTGAATATGGAAGTTTTGAGCGGGTTGGCTCCTCTAAGTCTATCAATGTGGATGTGCGGATTGTGGCAGCGACAAATGTGGATCTTTTTTTGATGGTGCAAAAAGGGTTGTTTAAAGCCGATCTTCTTGATCGCCTTTCCTTTGAAGTGATTTATGTGCCGCCATTAAGAAAAAGACAAGGCGACATCCTGGTTCTTGCAAATCATTTTGCAGCAAGGATGGCATTTGAGCTTGGTCGGGATGAAATACCAAAGATCTCTTCCCAGGCATTAAAAGCGCTTGAGAGTTATTCATGGCCCGGAAATATCAGGGAGTTGAAAAATGTAATTGAACGTGCAGTATATAAATCTTGTTCTGATAAAGTTAAAGAAATATCCTTTAATCCTTTCAACAATCCCTTTGGTGACGCTTTGGAAGACGTGCAATCGGGAAAGGAGAAAAAAAAGGATGAATCCTTTCAGAATCCAAAGGTTATAGATGAATCAAGCAGCAACGAGCCCATCAATGTCATGGATGAAATTTTGAAAAAACCCTTTAAGCAAGCCATTGGCGAGTTGGAATTTTATCTGATATCAAAAGCTTTAAAAGAATGCCGATTTAATCAGAAAACTGCTGCAAAAAGGCTTGGACTTTCCTATGATCAGTTTCGGGGGATCAAAAAAAAATATAGCAACAAGATTTAAGAGGGAAATTTATTTTCACAATCTGTTCACAGGAACATTGGCAAGTTTTTCCTCAAGGAATTCGTCCATTAGATCTTTATACTTGTCTTCAGGGTACTTTTCTGTGCAGGACCTGCAGCAAAAATAGACCTTTGTTCAGGTTCGTTTAATATATAGCCTTCCACCACAGGAAAGACACCTTTCTTTTATATCTTTCAATATTTTTATCCTTTATTTTTTATAGTCTTGCAGATAAAATAAAGCCTAACATGATAAAAGTCAAAAACAATACAACAATTGACAGCGGGAGCATGACAATAAATGAGAAAAAACCAGGATAAATACAATAGGAGCTATCCCATTTCCTGGGAACAGCTTCACAGAGATTCAAAAGCTCTGTCATGGAGGCTTCATGACAAAGAAAAGCCATGGAAAGGGATTGTAGCTGTTACACGGGGCGGAATGGTTCCTGCGGCAATCATTGCAAGGGAACTTGGCATACACTATATTGATACCGTCTGCATAACAAGCTATGACTGGAAAGCTCAGGGAAAGGCAAAAATTCTGAAATCGGTTGAGGGTTCAGGCGAGGACCTTTTGATTATTGATGACCTTGTGGATACCGGCGCCACAGCAAAAATTGTAAGAAATATGCTGCCGGACGCTTATTTTGCAACAATATATGCAAAACCCGCAGGCAAGCCCCTTGTGGATATCTATGTGACCGAAGTCAGCCAGGATACCTGGATTCTTTTTCCCTGGGATTCAGAATCTCGATTTGTAGAACCTATTGTAGGAAAATAATTAGTGTTTGAACGAAAACTCACTCATCTGCGTCGTTGCTGCAAAATTATGAAACCTCATGTACAACAGTACACTCCGGTTTCAGAATTTTTTGCGCCTTGCATATGAGCAACTTTTCATCCAAACACGGGTTTCCGGTCAAGCTCTAATTAAGGTTGCCCGGAAGATAAAATCAGCTCCCGGGCAGGTTAGACAATTATTTTTTTTTATCTATGATATTTCTATGGGCCATCAGTCTGATGGCATTTATTTTGATAAAGCCTTCTGCATCTTCCTGGTTGTAACCACCCTCGATATCCATGGAAGAAAGATCCTGATCGTACAAAGAAGAAGGGCTTGTCCTGGCAATGGGGTATGCAGTTCCTTTATAGAGCTTTAAGGTGACTTCACCATCAATGACTTCCTGGCTCTTATCAATGGCCACCATGAGAAACTCCATTTCAGGGCTGAACCAGAATCCATTATATACAAGCTCTGCAAATTTGGCAGACAGCATGTCTCGAAGCCGCATCACTTCCCGGTCCATGGCCACACCTTCAATGTCTTTGTGGGCTTCATGCAGAATGGTGCCGCCGGGTGTTTCGTATACGCCCCTTGACTTGATTCCCACAAACCTGTTTTCAACCATATCAAGCCGGCCGATCCCATTTTTTCTTCCCAAAAGATTTAAGTATTCAAAGAGCTCAAGGGCATCGGTTTTAATAGTATTATCTTCAAGGTTACTAACTTTAACCGGAATGCCGTCTTTGAATTCAATTTTGATTTTTGTGGGAATGTCCGGGGCTTTTTCAGGGGACACAGTATGAGAATAAATGCTTTCTTCGCACTCGTGGGCAGGATCTTCAAGAATACCTGCCTCATGGGAAATATGCAGCAGGTTGTCATCTTCACTATAGGGTTTGGAAGCAGACTGTTTTGTAGGTATGCCGTGTTTTTCTGCATACTCAAGAAGATCGGTTCTACCCTTGAAGGTGTTTAAAAATTCAGAGTTTTTCCAGGGAGCAATCACTTTGATTTTTGGATTCAGGGCATAGTATGACAATTCAAACCGGACCTGATCGTTTCCTTTTCCTGTTGCGCCATGGGATACAAATTGGGCACCCACTTGTTTTGCAATCTCTATTTGTTTTTTTGCAATGATGGGTCGGGCAATGGCTGTACCTAAAAGGTATCTGCCTTCATATATTGTGTTGGCTTTATAAACGGGGAAGATGTAGTCCGTGACAAATTCTTTTCTCATATCTTCAATAAATACTTTGGATGCACCGATTTTTAATGCCTTTTGTTCAGCCGTTTTAAAATCTTCTTCCTGGCCGATATTAGCCATATAGGCAAACACTTCATAACCTTGTTCTAACAACCATTTTAATATAACAGAGGTGTCAAGCCCGCCTGAATAGGCTAGAACAACTTTTTCTTTTGACATTGGTTCTCCTTTATTTCTTTTTATTCCAATTGGGTTAAAATTTCATGGCCTATTAATGAAGAAAAAAATGAAAATAGTCAACAAAAAAGGGTTATGAACAAGTTTTTTTAAGAATTTGCTAATTATGATATTATTAGTGAATTTAATGCCTTACTTACGTCTTCCGGCCCAAAAGTAACGAAATTTTTGTGCAATGATCGTAATACCTCACGAATGATTTTTGTCTTGGGACTTGGAGAAAGCATTTGGATCTCAATGGTTTTTATATCTATCACCAATTCTTCTTGTTGTGCATAGGTCTGTTTGATTTGGGTCAAACTGTCTTTTATGTCCTGAATGATTTTTTCAACTATTTTTTTGCCCTGGTTTTCCAGAACCGGGCCTGACCCTAGGGACATAGTTTCAAAACTGGGTTCAGGGACAATTTTTATCTGTAGCAATTCCAACCCCTGAATGGTGATGCCAATGCCGCCGGAAAGAGTTTTCAGTTCAGCATATCCCTGAATGATAAGGTCTTGGGCCATTGATCCGGCATCAGTATTTTCCAGGCCTAAAACAGCCCCCACATCATTCGTGGATACCTGTTTTTTTGTATCGCCTTTGGTCTGGGTATAGAGTTCAAATAAGAAAGCTTTTGCTTCAGGGTTAACAGGGTCCATTTTTTAGTTATTCCTTTTTTCAAGGGAGTTTTAATATTAAACAATTATAGCATGGGTTAGAAACCAAAGGAACAGCTATGATTTTTTTTCAATTTCCTGAAAACGTATAAACAGGGCCAATCCAATAAATACAAGACATATGCCTGCAATGGCAAGGCTGTTAGGCAAAGGTGCGTTCAGAATCAATATTTCTCCGATAATAGCAAAGATTACTTCACTGGATTGGGTGGCATCAACAGCAGCAAGTTCGCTTGGCTTGCTGGATTTATTACGCGCCATTAAAAAAAGACTGGTGGCAATAACGCCGGAAAATATGGCCACCAGAAAAGTATTAAAAATCTGATCGGCTGATGGAAGTTGCGGCTTTATGATTGCCACAAGGATCAACCAGAAAGGCACAGATCCCCAGGATAATAACAATACTTTATGAAATGGGTTTTTTACCAGAGGATCATCGATCCTGGGAAGGGAAGGATTCCCATTATTGGCTTCCCAGACAAGCTGGTTTCCTATGGGATAACAAAAAGCTGCAATTAAAACAGGTAGTCCACCCATAAACAATTCTTTGAATGATGACATTTGGGCATGACTCATATTGACCATTAAGACACCAATGAAGATAATGATGGAAAAAAGCCATACTTTTTTTGGAAAAGATCGTCCAAAACCAACCAGCACTACAAGGCTTGCTATAATAGTCAATTGCCAGGTTGCAGCAATGATCCACCCGGGTGAATGATCTGCACTAAAACAGATTAGCGAATAGAATCCACCAAAACCAATCGTTCCTGTAAGGGTCCAGAATATCCAATTATTAAAAAAAAGCTTACCCAGCCCTTTTATCGTATCAAATCCTTTAAACAAAGAAATTAAACTGGTTAAAATAATGATCATAAAAGCATATCGAAGACTTGCCGACCATAGCCAGTGACCGCCTTCCAGACTCATCATCCTGTTCAAAATAAAGGTTGTACTGAAAAAAAGGCCTGACAACAGACCGATAGAAATTAATGAAATCATATGTTGTTGTTTTATCCTCGGGTTGTTTTTCCTGGCGCATTAAAATATTTCTTCTGACCCATATATCAAAACTATACAGATCACAAATCCTTTTCTTTTTCTTGCAACATAACCTGAACATATGGTAATTTTATCATTTTTTGTTTGGGCATTAAAATGGTTCATCTGACCAATATATCAAAACAGCACGGATCGCAGATTCTTTTTAAAAAGGCGAGCCTGCAGATTCTGGCCGGCGCACGGATCGGACTTGTGGGCGCCAACGGAACTGGCAAAACAACCATTTTCCACCTGATCACAGGAGAAGAAGAAGCAGATGAAGGCGAGATCTCCTATTCAAAAAAAACAAAAATCGGTTATTTCTCGCAGAATGTGGGAGAGATGTCCGGCAGATCCGCCCTGTCCGAAGTGATGTCCGGGGCAAAGGATGTGGTCATGCTGGGCAGTGCCATGAAAGAGATGGAAGCTGCCATGGCCCAACCCATGGATGACAGCGCCATGGCACTATTGCTCGAAAAATACGGGGAAGCGGCTGAAGAATTTGAAACCCGCGGTGGATATGATCTTGAAACCCGTGCCCAGACCGTTCTCACTGGCCTGGGCATCGGTCCTGTCGACTACATCCGCCCTGTGGAATCCTTCAGCGGCGGATGGAAGATGCGGATTGCCCTGGCAACAATATTGACCATCAGCCCCACCGTCCTGTTGCTGGATGAACCCACCAACCATCTGGACATGGAATCCATCATCTGGCTGGAGAACTGGCTGGTCAATGATTTCAAAGGCGCGCTTTTGATGACCTGCCATGACCATGACTTCATGAACCGCGTCGTATCCCAGACCATTGAAGTGGCCGGCCAGAAAGTCACCACCTATGGCGGAAACTATGATTTTTATATCAAAGAGCGGGAAATCAGAATGACGAATCTTCTGGCAAGCCACCGCCGACAGCAGGAGAAGCTGGCCAAGGAAGAGGATTTTATCGCCCGTTTCAAGGCACGGGTATCCCATGCCGCACAGGTACAGTCCCGCATCAAGAAACTTGAAAAAATAGAACGCATTGAGTTGCCGGAATACCAGCGAACCATTAAATTTGAATTTTCCGACATCCCGCGTTCAGGTGATGATGTTGTGTTTTTTGATCATCTGGCAAAAACATGGGAAACACAGGATATGGATCCTAAAACAGTGTTCAGTGACATCTCAGGCCTGATCAACCGCCAGGATAAAATTGCCGTGGTCGGCATCAATGGCGCAGGAAAATCCACCTTCCTAAAGGTCCTGGCACAAAAGACAGATCCCACCCAGGGCATCTGCAGGATCGGCGCCAGTGTCAACATGGGGTATTTCAGCCAGCACGCCATGGATGTTCTTGATCCGGACAGAACTGTTTTTGATACGGTCCAGGATGTCCTGCCCCTTGAAGGAATAGGGGTAATCCGGAGCCTGTGCGCGGCCTTTTTTTTCTCAGGCGATGATGTGGACAAAAAGATCAAATTACTTTCCGGCGGAGAGAAAAGCCGGCTCGTCCTGGCAACCCTCCTGGGACAGCCGCTCAATTTTCTGATCCTGGACGAACCCACCAACCACCTGGATATCCAGTCCAGGGAGATCCTGCTTGCGGCCCTGAAAAAGTTCACGGGCACCCTTGTCCTGGTCAGCCATGACCGGCATTTTCTCCGCTGTCTTGTGAACCGGGTTTTCGAGATCGATCAGGGGAAAATGACCCCCTATGAAGGGGATTACGAATACTACCTATCAAAAACAGGCCGGGATCATCGTGCAATATAGCTTAAAAAAATGAAAAGATCATGAAAACCATAAGCGAATGGTCATATTAAAAACCGTGTTTTTGTTAGAAGTTAACTCTCGATCAGACCTTTGATAGCCTCAAGATCAGCTATCGCTTTTTTTTGCGAGACATCCTGCAGGCAGTCCTCTCTGAACCGGGTTAATTCTTATTAAGAACTTGACAAGGGTCTGAGTGTATTTAGCTGCACTTCCAAGTCCGGTGTTAATTTAAAAAATGTCGGTCCTAACTTTAGCCAGAAGTGGACTCTCAGAAGCAAATTATCAGTTTTGTGTTTTATATAAATATTCTTGAAAACTATATCACTCAGTGCTATATTGAATACATGAAACAATTGATGACCAGACACTTCTCAAAATGGGCAGGCAAACAAAAGATCAGTATTAGCGAATTAGCCAATGCCCTTGATGAAATAGGATCTGGACAATTTGAAGCTGATCTTGGTGGTCATATCCTGAAAAAACGTATCAGGTTTCAGGGTAAGGGGAAAAGTAAAAGTGGCCGAACCATTATTTGTTACAAAAAAGGTGATAGGGCAATATTTATTTATGGCTTTGCGAAAAATGAAAAGTCAAACCTGTCTCCTAAAGAATTTAAAGCCTTTAAAGAATTATCAAAAGTTTTACTAAAAATGACAATTAAGCAAATTAATACAGCCGTTAAGAACGGCGACTTTATAGAGGTGAAAACATGAGAGCTTCAATAACTGAATCAATCATCAGTACTGTTAAAGATTTAAAAAAAAGTGGCCTGGTTGATGAAATAACCATGAAAAATATTCAGAGCCTTTGTGTACCTGATGTTAAGGAATATAAACCGGAAAAAATAGTCTTGTTAAGAAAAAAATTCAACTTGAGCCAGGCAGCTCTTGCATATATTTTCAACATCAGCCCTTCGACCGTTCAAAAATGGGAGCAAGGGAACAAAAAACCAACTGGGGCATCTAAAAAATTATTAGATATTATTGAACGTAAAGGTATTGAGGCCTTATTGTAACAACCTGCCTAAAATCATATAAATTGTCTTACATTTTGCTGTTGTACATTAGCTTTCAGATTCAATTTCCAATGATCAGAACTCTTTTTCGTGCATTCTATTTGCCATATCGCCCGTAAACAGTTCCGTTGACAGGTGACAGTTCAGTAAATCAATGATTCTCCATCCGCAGGTTTCAAGCAATCTGGCATAGGTTAACATCAGGATGGCCTTATCCTGGATTTCTCCTGCGTTGAATTCATTTCGTTCAAGCGTTGCCGGAAAAGGAAGGGAATGTCGATTAATAAAATCAGGTCATTCATCAAAAAAGACTGCCATTTCAGTGGTTTAGGGATATTATTAAAGATTGACCCTACCTGTCCAATAAATTTATTGGACAGGTCCTTTTCAGTCTCTAAAACAACAGACCCCGTTCCCTGCTCCGCCTTATGGAATCTACCTTTGGCAGCAATTTGTGTACCCTTTCAAGGGGGGTTTTGCCTACCGTCAAATACCAGGTATCTTTGTCTGGATCATCTTCAGATTAAACTTGAAAGGATTTTACCCCTTGCAAAAGAATATAATGTGGATATTGTGGGGTTCTTATTGTATCCTGACAATCGGGGGGAAAGACAGAATTAAAAAAAATATTAATGATTCCCGGGTAATGAAAAAATATTATAAGGAAAAATGATGAATTTCAGTAAAGAACAATTATTGGAAATGCTGGTGCAAGTTGCACCCAATCGTTATGTCCAAGCACTATTGATAATTTTTTTGTTTTTTGGCCTGGCAAAGATTCTGGATGTAATCTTCACCTGGAAAGTGAAAGGATGGATAGAAAAGACAAGGCTCAAGTTAGATGACCAGTTAATAGACATTTTTCATAAACCCTTATTTTTAAGTATCCTCCTTTTTGGTCTTGCCCTGGCCACTGAAAGATTAGAGTTAAATGAGACTCTTTTGTTCATCACTTTGGGTGGGCTGAAAACTATAGCTGTATTTTTCTGGACATTTGCGGCAGCAAGATTTCTCAAGCTTGTACTCCATCTTGTGAGTCGAGACGAAAGCCGGTTTAAACTGGTACAGACCCGTACTCTGCCATTGTTCAGCAATTTGTTGATTCTCATTGTAACAGGCTTGTCAATTTATATTATTTTTCTGGTCTGGGATATTGATCTGACAGCCTGGATAGCTTCTGCCGGTATACTGGGTCTTGCAATCTCCTTTGCTGCAAAAGATACGCTTGCCAATTTGTTTTCAGGTGTGTTTATCATGGCGGATTCACCCTATAAACTTGGAGATTTCATTGTTCTTGATTCAGGTGAGCGGGGAGCTGTGACAAATATTGGTATTCGCAGTACACGTCTTTTGACCCGGGACGATGTGGAAATCACTGTGCCTAACTCAATCATGGGAAATACCAAAATAATCAATGAAGCCGGTGGCAGGCATGAAAAATTTCGCATCAGAGTCAAGGTAGGGGTCGCTTATGGATCTAAAATTGATAAAGTACATAAAGTGCTGCTTGATGTGGCAAGTGATTTCCCTGATGTCTGTAAGATCCCGGAGCCCCGCGTGCGGTTTCGGTCCTTTGGCAATTCAAACCTTGACCATGAATTATTATGCTGGGTTTCAAAACCCGTATTACGTGGTAAAATACTGCACCTGCTTAATACTGCTGTTTATAAGCGGTTTTTAGAAGAGAATATTGAAATACCGTTTCCACAGCAGGATGTGCATTTACATTCAACATCAATGGATAATGCTGACATTAAGCAGTATAAAATTGAAAAATAAACATTAGGAAGGCCTTATGAAACTTTTAAAGAAATTATTGATCATAATACCCATTATATGCGGGATAGCCCTTTTTGTTGTTATGAAAAATAACAAAGAAGCGCCTGTCCGTCTTGATAATAAAGAGCGGGTTCATACGGTGAGGGTAATCCCTTTGGAAAAGATGGAAGTTGTGCCAAGGGTCACCACATATGGGTATGTTGGGGCAGACCGAACCTGGCAGGCTATTTCCGAAGTCAGTGGGAAAATTGTTAATGTTAACGAGAATCTGAAAAAAGGGTATTTTATAAAAAAGGACGAGATTCTTTTTAAAATTGATACTACTTCCTATGGATTAGCTGAAACCCGGGGTGTGGCAGACGTGATGAATGTGGATGCAAAGCTCAGGGAGCTTGCGCAATCCCAAAAAAACACTGAACGTCTTTTGACTATTGAAAAAAAATCCCTTGCCAGCGCAGGCCAGGAGTTGAAAAGCAAACGCGAATTATTCAAAAATGGGTATATTTCCAATTCTGATCTTGAAAAGGAAGAAAGAACTTTTTTGTCCCACCAGACAACTATGAACAATTTACAGAATTCTCTGGATCTGATTCCATCCCAGAAAAAAGCTTTATTGGCTCAGAAAAAATCCGGAGAATCCACGGTGACAGAACGCAGGCTGGATGTGGCCAAGACTGAAATCCGTGCACCCTTTGACTGCCGTTTGTCTGTCGTGAACGTTGAATTGTACCAGTTTGCAGCGGTCGGAACCATTCTGGTTGAAGCCCAAAGCGTTGACAGGGCTGAAATTCCGGTTTCCCTGACACCTAAAAGTTTTATGACTCTTCTGCCCAGGCAGTATGGGGGCAGTATCGGACAGATGCCGGATATGGAAACCATCCGCCGAGCCATTGGTATCACTGCCAGGGTAAGGCTTCCCATGGACGGGGAATTCCCGATCGAGTGGGATGGCACTTTTTCCAGGACCAGTGAATCCATGGATCTTAAGACCGGTGCCCTTACCATTTATATCACCGTGGACAAGCCCTATGAAAATGTGATTCCAGGCAAACGGCCGCCTTTGGTCACAAATATGTATGTGGAAGTGGAATTGAAAGGCAGGCCTTTACCCGACAGATTTGTAGTGCCCAGGAGCGCTGTTCATGACAAAAAGGTCTATATCTGTACCCTGGAAAACCGTCTTGAAATCAGGCCGGTGGGTGTTGAGTTCCAGATGGCGGATGTGGCAGTTTTGACTAAAGGAATCAAAGAGGGAGAAATCCTTGTGCTGGCCGATCTTATGCCGGCTATCCAAGGGATGCTGTTGAAACCGGTTCAGGCGGTTGAGGTTCTGGAGCTACTGAAACAACAGGCCTTTGGGGAGGCAGATCCACGATGAACGCCTTTAAACAGGTCATTTCGTATATGTGTGCCCACCCCACGGCAGCCAATCTTTTGATGTTGCTTTTTCTCGCCCTGGGTGCCATCTCAGTGACGGATTTGAAACGGGAAACCTTTCCGGATTTTTCGGTTAATGCGGTTGAAATATCAGTAGCATATCCCGGTGCCACTGCTGATGATGTAGAAGCTTCTGTTTGTCGGCGAATTGAAGATGCCATTGACAGTGTGAGCAATATTGTCGAGGTCAAGAGTACTGCCATGGAAAGCAGGGCGTCTGTTGTGGTGGAAATGGTGGAAGGTAATGATATTATCGAGTTTTTCAATGATATCAAAACAGAAATTGAGGCCATTAATGATTTTCCGGAAGAAGTGGAAGATGTGATTGTAAAAAGGGTCAACCGTACAGATCCGGTTGTGTCCATTGCGGTTACAGGCCCCATGAGCCCGCTGCATTTAAAGTTTTATTGTGAAGATTTAAAAGATCAGTTAAAGAGGCTTGATAAGGTTTCACAGGTTGAAATCCTCGGGTTTTCCAATCATGAATTTTTAATTGAGATTGAGTTCTACAACATGATGCGACTGGGCCTTTCCGTTTCTGATATCCAAGATGCAGTGGCAGCCCAGAACCTGAATCTGCCTGTGGGAAGCCTTGAAACAAGGACGTCGGATATCCTGATACGGTTTTCAGAAGAAAGAAAAACCATTCATGAGTTGGAAGATCTTATCGTGGTATCTTCCCAAACCGGTGCTGAAATCCGCCTGGGGGAGATTGCTGCTATCTCCGACCGGTTCATGGATGATGAAGATAAGATATTGTTTGATGGAAAACGGGCGGGGCTTCTCCAGATCACCAAAACCAAGTCTGAAGATGCCTTGAAAATCATGGATGTGGTTACTAAATTTTTTGAGCAGGAGCAGGCCCGTGCACCATTGGGTGTGTCATTTACTATTACCCAGAATGTGTCCAAAATTGTTCGGGATCGCCTGTTGATGCTGATAAAAAATGCAGTACAGGGATTGATCCTCGTATTTTTGGCCATGCTGCTTTTTTTCCCTTTTGGCTTTTCCTTCTGGGTGGCCATGGGTCTGCCCGTGTCTTTTTTCCTGACTTTTTTCTTTATGAAACATCTGGGGCTTTCCATTAACATGCTTTCTATGGTGGGGTTGTTAATAGGCTTAGGTCTTCTCATGGATGATGCCATTGTGATTGCCGAGAATATTGCAGCTCACCTTGAGAAGGGTAAAAATTCCTTCAACGCCGTTGTGGATGGTATTTCAGAGGTGGCAGCAGGCGTCTTTTCGTCCTTTTTAACCACCTTGTTTATTTTTGGAGCACTTGCCTTGAGCATGGCTGGTGATATTGGAAAGGTCCTCTATGTCATACCTGTGATTTTGATCCTGACCCTGTCCGTGAGTCTTGTGGAAGCATTTTTGGTTCTTCCCAATCATTTGTCCCATTCCCTTTCAAGCCATAAGGGCAAAGGACAGAAAAATAAGTTCCGGCAGAAGATGGAAGCCGGACTTGAATGGCTCAGGGAAAATGCTCTGGGGAGAGTCGTTGATGTGGCAGTGAATTTCAGGTATCTGTTTATCGGGCTTATCATATTTGCCTTTATTTTCTCCATCTCCATGATAGCAGGAGGGCGTTTGAAAATTCAGGCCTTTCCTGACATCGAAGGGGACGTGCTCCAGGCAAGGATTCTCTTTCCCCAGGGGACACCTTTGGAAAGAACAGAAAAATATGTGGACCAGATGGTGATAGCCGCCAAAAAGATGAGTGGTCGGCTTTCCTTGTCCCAGCCGGGTGGAACCGATGTTGTGAAGCATATCAGTGTATTGTACAATACCAATGCAGATGCTGGGGAAAAAGGCAGTCATGTAGCAACTATTTCCCTGGATCTTTTGAGCGCAGAAAACAGAACCGGTACCATGGATGATATCATCGGTGAATGGCGAACTCTTGCCGGGGACATCCCGGATGCCATTGCCGTTGCGTTTAAAGAGCCCTCCATCGGGCCGGGTGGGCTTCCCATAGAAATTCGGCTCAAGGGAAACAGTCTGGATGAATTAAAGCTTGCATCCACACAGCTCATCAATTGGTTTTATTCTTACGAAGGTGTGTCAGATCTCTATGATGATCTTCGGCCGGGTAAACCCGAGATTCAGGTGAAACTAAAAGAAGGCGCAAAGATCAGAGGTTTTGATGCAAGAAGCATTTCAAAACAACTGAGAGCTGCCTTCTACGGTATCACTGCCAGTGAGATCATTGTAAGGGATGAATCCTATGAGGTTAATCTTCAGATGGCAGGCCCTGACAGGGATAGCATGGCAGATCTTGAAAACTTTTATCTCATGAGCGGTAATGGAGAGCGTGTTCCTCTGAACACTGTGGCTTACATTACCCACAGCCGGGGATATGCCGGGATCAAACGCGTGGATGCCGACAGGACTGTTACTGTGACCGGGGATGTGGATACCCGGGTGGCCAATGCAGCGGATATCATCGCGGATACAAAGAAAAGGTTCCTGCCGCAACTTAAAAAACAATTTCCAAATATCATCATAGAGCTGGAGGGACAGGAAAAGGAGATGAAAGCTTCCATAGGCGGCATGATTAAAGCCTTTGGTATCGGTATTTTTGGTGTATTCTGTCTTTTAAGCTTTCAATTCAGATCCTATCAGGAACCTCTGGTGATAATGATCACTATCCCTTTTGCCTTTATAGGTGTTGTCTGGGGACACATTATTATGGGACTTGATCTTAGCATGCCAAGTATCCTGGGGTTTGTATCCCTTGCCGGCATTGTTGTGAATGATTCTATCCTGCTGGTCAGCTTTATCAAACTCAATACCGCTATGGGAAAATCCGTGGCTGAGGCAGGAAAAATGGCATCAAGGGAAAGATTCCGTGCTGTGATGCTGACATCGGTGACCACCATTGCGGGCCTTTTGCCTCTTTTATCGGAAAAGTCAATGCAGGCCCAGATCCTTATACCCCTTGCCTGTTCCATTGTGTTTGGGTTATTGATGTCTACGATTCTGGTGCTGCTGGTAGTACCTTGTCTTTATACCATACTGTCGGATTTTAATTTGGTCAGGATTGAAAAAGAAACTTAATTGCTGAAAATAGTCAGAGCAGCACCGGTCAAGGCTAGAAGTATGGCAATGGTTTTGTTAATGGTTATTCTTTCCTTTAGAAAAATAGCAGCCAGGATGAAGATGAAAATCGAGGACATCTGGTTTAAAATAGCGGCTCTGGATGCTGTTGTATATTTCATTCCTGCTACCCAGCAAAGCAGTGCCAGATAATTTCCGATAACAGAGGCTGGAAGGGCAGTTAACCAGGCCCTTGAAAATTTGAGTTCTCTGAAGTATTGTTTGCGCTTGGGGTGAAATAATATAAGGGCAAACAGAGAGACAGTTGCTGCTGCAACTCTGACAAGAGTTGCCCAGAAAACATCTGTTCTTTCCAGCAGGTCTTTTATCATCACAATGCCGGCGGCCAGAAAGATCATGGAAAGACAGCCAATAATAATACCAGACAACGGGCTTTTGCGTTCTTGAGTTTTATTTAAAGCTTTTTTTGTTCTCATTGACCCGACAAAAACGGCTGTAAGTACTAGGAGCCCACCGATAATAGCACCAAGGCTTATCTTTTCCTTTAGCAGGATAAAAGAAAAAAAGATCACGCTGGGGAGATAAAGGCATTCCACAATGGCTACAACGCCTGCACCCAGGCTGTTTAGTGCCATGAAAAAGAAAAGATCTGCCAGGGTAATCCCGATAAAGCCTGATACTGCAAGCAAAAGCCAGTCATTGATGGGTTTGTCCGGGATAAAAGGTATATCAAGGATCACCATAGTCAGAGAAACCAGGATCAATGCCACAATACTTTTATAGATATTCAAAGAAACAGGAGAAAACACATCTCCGCTTTTTTTGAACAGGATCACAGCGCAGGCCCATAAAAAGGCTGAAGTCAGTGCAAATACAGAACCCAACATAGTTTGCTACCTTATTTATTCTTCCAAAGCTTTCCTTTTAAATGGGGAAGCCCTTTTTGTTTATCACGAAGTTCAAAGTTTACAATGGGTTGTTGGCTTTGTGGGTCATTTTGACATTCATACCCAAGGGACATTGCTGCAGGCATGAAAATCGGCAGTTTAAAAGAGGCTTCAACCGTGGCTGAATCATGAATGCCAAATGTTTTGTCAAGACTTGCAATAACCCTTGCAAGACTCCACATGCCGTGAGCAATGGCCCTTTTAAATCCAAAAAGTTTGGCGAAAACCGAGTAAAGATGGTGAGGGTTATAATCGCCGGATACGCTTGCATATTTCCTGCCGGTATTGGATGGAGCAAGGATGGTTTCTTTTTTTTCTAAAAAAATATCTTCTTTTTTCTCTGCGGTTTTTTTCTTTCTTACATGGCTTCTGGTGAAAAAGACAGATATGCCCTTCCAGACAAGTTTGCCCTGGGACATGACTTCCAGGGTAAAGCCTGTTTCAATGCCCTTATCTGTTTTTTTTATGTGGTCAAGTGTACAGGCAAGATCAAGAATTTCATCAAAGGACACAGGTCTTTTCTGTTCAAAAGACTGAAAGATATGGATCAGTCCCAAAGGGTTGATGGGAAAGAAAGATGAGGTAATAAATTTACCCAGAAGACCTATAAAGGGTGTCTGCAAATAGGATATGGGGATTATATCGGATTTGTTTTTTGAAAAACCACACACTGTCCTGTAATTTTTAATCCGTTCTTTATCCGGCAGGTAATTTTTTAAAACAATCCGGGTTTTTTTGATAATAGCCTTATCTTTAATCAAATTGGAGCGAAAAGGTGAAATCAAAAATGCTTTGAAAAAAATAAACCCCATGGAGGGGCATTTTTTAATTTCCACAATTGTTTCTGGAACTGCCAGTGCTATTTGTTGAATGGATTTATTATTTTCCAATTTTACATGCTCAAAAAAGTTTTATTTATAAAGGAGCATACTCTATCTTTGTTTAGACGTGAAGTCAATGAAGGGCCTGGAGAAATAATGAGGTATAAAAATAGAAAGTTAAGCGGATTCAGATAACGAAAAAAGAACGGTTTTTAATTGGCATGTCTTTCTGCTTCAGAAGAATATGGAACCCCTGGCAACTATGTGAATGGTGCCAATATTGCGGGGTTTATTAAGGTGGCGGATTCAATGATGGATCAGGGAATTGTTTGATTTTTAAATAAGATAAAATTTAAGGGGTAGTTGGTTTTTTTAATAATCGGCCTTTCTACATATCTTTAATATAGGATTTGATCATAGCAAGCTCGTTGGGGCGGATGGGTCGCCAGGATATGGCATAAAGTATTTCAGGGAGCAACTTTTGTTTGGAGACCAACTTTTGTTCAGGGTCCAAACTTGCTACCCGTATTTCATCACCCAGCTCAATCCACAAAGTTTTGTCAATATTAAGATCATATTCCTTTGATATTTTCTGGGCAAAATTATGGATATAGTTTTTTAAAGATGTATTCATTGTAGGATTGGCCTTGGCATTTTTCAAAATGACGGCAGTGTGTACAAGGTAGCTGATATTGGTCTTGTCTGTTGCCAGCTTAACAATTTTTACCCGATAGGCTCCCGGCCACCATGAAACGGGTTTTTCGCCTTTATTACTTTTACCATCCCATTCATAAATAAAATCATGCAGCAGCATTTTGTATTCCTTATTTAAAATTATTGATTGCCATACGGCAGGCACGGGCAAAATCTTCCGGGTAACATCCGCTGATCCATCTTAATTGTGCTTCGGAAAATGTGTCCGGTGCATGGGGGAGTTTAGGGAGAAATGAATAAAGCAGTCGCTGGTCAGAGGTTTTAGAATCAAATCGTTTTGAAAATTCAATGGTGGTAACCATTTTAGCACCCAGGGATTCAAGGACTTTTACAGCGGTCAGGATAGCCTTGTCCAGTGAACTGCGCATTTGTGTATTTGCTTCAAGAATATTGCCGCAGGCGGTTTTAGGCATAAGTTGCAATTCCCACTCGGAAACCTGGGCTTTTGGTACAAATAAGATGGAATGCTCATCTTCCATCAGAATTAGGGAAGATTCACCCATTGCTTTACCATCTGTTCTGGTGTTGTTTTTTATGGCACTTAAATAAGTTTCAAAAAAAGGGTTACCACTATCTTTTCTGTATTGTTCAATAAAATCATGGATTAGATCACCGCTCGCAAAAGATGGAATCTTTTGATCTGAGTTTGTTTGAACGGTCTTTGGGACCATGGCGTTCTGCTGGTGGATCATCTGGTGGGAGGCATGAAGTCTGTGTCCGGACTGGGCATATCCAAATCCAAAGTTCCACCCCCACAAGGAACTGTCAAAATCCAGGGACGGGCAAGAGGATTGTTTAAGTGTTGTTTGTATTTTATTTCTGAGATCTTCAAGTTCATTTTGAGTAAGGCATTTTCTTTTTTCAGAAAAGCGAATGTCAAGACTTTGGGCAAGTCTTATAAATACACGCTGATAGTATAAATGGCGAATGCCGGTCATATCTTCCAGGCAAAGATCACAAGCTTTGTAACGTATGGTATCATTTGCCATATTGGATGCAAAATGCCCCCAGGGAATATAGGAATTGCGTCTCAAATATTCAAAAACATGGGTGTTCCCATTTTGGGATAAATATTCTCCGGTAATTTCATTACTTCCCTGTACGCCGGGTTTTAATACCAGGGTGTTTTTATAGTCATCCGGAAGATAAGGATTGTTCACAAGAACTTCAAAAAGCTCATGATCATGGATATCCGGGGTAAGTGAATTGTTTTTCCTTGTTTTATAACCGATTCCAGCAGGAGTCTGACCTTTGGAATCAAAAAGAATATTGCATGATTTTTTAGCCAGAAGTATCAGCTCTTCGGGATCGGAAGAAGCCTGGGCAAGTGCAATGAGCAATGGATGCGGCAGAATGTCCAGAAGTTTTTTTTTTTCTTTGGTTCCTGTTTTTTTGTCTTTGCAGAATCGTTCATAATTTTTAATCAAAGAACAGGGTTCAGGCTCCAGAATACGTATTGTTTCAGGATGGTCAGCTTTTATGTCTGCCCATGCAGAGTTAATGTAAGTTGTGCCTCGGAAGGCAAACTGGTTGGCAATTTCATAGATTATATCTGCATGGGGCTCATAAAGATCTTCTTCTGGGAAATTGATGGAGTTGTCAATCAAAGTGCCGTCTTCTAATTGTCCAAGAGTTTCAAAATATGCATGTTCCCTCATATTTTTAACCTTAAACGCGGGCTTGTGAACACCGACTATAAATTGACTGTTTTTTCCTACACAGGATCGTAAACCCATTATGATTCTTCCTTTATTCGTTTTATAATCCAAGTGTTTTTAAAACTGAATATGTATAAACAAAAATACGCTACCCATTATAGAAATGTCAATAAAATTGGATTTTGTTTCCAGAAGGGTAAAAATTTTATGCAACGTTAGGGTAAATTTATTTTGAGGCCAGATATTTTTGAAGGGCGATCATCATTCGGATTTCGCCATAGGTGTATTCATTTCCCAGAGTATTTTTTACTTTGGTGAGAGAATTATTGGGATCAATAGCCAGTTCCTTTTCAATGGCCCCTTGTTTTTCAGGAGATAGCAGTTTGTTGATATCCAGTTTCCCTTTTTCCACAAAAAAGGTCAGATGCACTTGAATGGTAGAAGTTGCCAGGCCTCTTTCCTCTGCAATTTTGACAATGGTTAATCCATTATTGAACATGTCCAAACTGGTCTTTTTTGTGTCCGCGGGCAGTTTCTTTTTTTCTGTCGGGGTTTTTTCTTTAGAAAGTTTTTCAGGTTCCGGTAAATCTACCTTGTTTATTCCATGTTTTTTGCGATAAGATAAAACTAGGTCCAATAGCTCTTTACCATATTTTTCAATGGTTTTATTGCCAACCCCATTTATCGTTTTTAACTGAGCTGTAGTCTCTGGAAGGCAAACCACAATTTGGATCAAGACTCGTTGGTATAAAACCTGAAAATGGGCAAGCCCTTTCTCTTTAGCCTTGCTGGATCGCCAGTCCTTTAAGGTCTGGAATAACTTTGGATGCTTAATATCTGATTCACCATAATCCGGGAGCCGGGTCTTTTTTGTTTTTTCAGGCAGAAAGTCAATCTGGGCATTTGCAACAGCATGCAGGTACCCTGAGGGGGAAAATCCTTTTTCGCAGCTTTTTATACCAGCCACTTTCACAGCAATTTCCTGCTTAAGATTATTAAGGGCATTGTTAATCTTTTTACCCAGTTCCTTATTGTCTGTTTCAACGTTTAGTTGTTGAAAGGGTTCCCCAAAAAGGACATTAAACTTTTCTTGAAACCAGCCAGAGGCTTTGCTGACTCGTTCCATAATAATTGAATCTGACCCGGGCAGGTGATCATCTGTAAAAAGTGATTGTAATTGACGCTTAAAATTTTCACTTACAACAAAGATATCTTTTAAGGCCATTGTTTCCATTTGATCAATATCTGCAATTCCTGAAACCTGTACTACTCTTTGGTTGCCCATTAAAAGTCTGTTAAAATATCCCAGACGGTTTTGCAATGGTTGAAAATCAAAACAATCAAACAACAGCTGTTGCTGATATTTTATTTTATCAGCATTAAGGCGGTTTTCAGACGGTGGGTTTTGACTGGTAGCGTTGCTAAAATCACTTATTGCTTTGTTTGTTTCTATCCCTTTGGATGAGAGGGGAGAGCTAAGTACCATACCCTCTAAGGTTTTACAGCGGCTTAAAGCCACATAAACCTGACCATGGGCAAAAGCTGCTTTGGCATCGATAACAGCCTTTTCAAAGGTCAAGCCCTGGCTCTTGTGAATGGTGATGGCCCATGCAAGCTTTAAAGGATATTGGGTGAATTTGCCGATGATGTCCTCTTGGATTTCCTTATTTTCATTGTTCAAGGTATATTTGATATTTTCCCAAAGGATAGGTTCCACCACGATTTCCTTGGGATCTCCAGGACAGATAACATAGATATACTTATCTGAAATTTTGTTTACCCTGCCGATTTTGCCATTGTAATAGAGTTTTTCAGAAGACTGGTCATTGCGCACAAACATTACCTGTGAACCCTCTTTAAGCCTAAGTGTGGCCTGGGTCGGGTAGATATGCTCAGGGAAATCTCCGGAAATCTGAGCCTTAAAATGGTGCTCTTTTTTGCTTAAACCAGCAAGCCTGGACTGATTCATGGAATCAGCGTTGCGGTTGTGGGTGGTCAGGGTAATGTAACCCTGGTCTTTGCCTGGCATAAAATCGGGAATGTAACGCTGATTAAGATCATTAAGGGTGGTTTCATCAAGCCTATTGTCACGCACCCGGTTAAGGAGCTTGATGAAACCTGCATCGGACTGACGATAAATATGTTTCAACTCAATCGTAACCAGTTCACTAAGATCAAGTGCATTACTGCTGAAGAAATAAACAGATTCATAATACTGCTGTATAAGTTGCCAGTCATCGCGTTTTGCCACAGGAGAGAGCTGAAAAAGGTCTCCAATCATGAGCAGCTGTACTCCGCCAAAGGGCTTATTATTACGGCGATGGCGCCGTAGTGCTGCATCCACTGCATCAAGCAAATCAGCTCGTACCATACTTATTTCATCAATAACAAGTAAATCAAGGCTTTGTATAATTTGTTTTTTTTCTTTGCTGAACCTGAATTGGCGTTGCTTATTGAGCTCATAGGTCTCGCTTCCCGGTACAAAAGGGCCAAAGGGCAATTGAAAAAAAGAGTGAAGGGTGACGCCACCGGCATTAATGGCTGCAACACCGGTAGGAGCTGTGATAATCATCCTTTTTGCCATGTTCTTTTGCAGACTATGCAGAAAAGTTGTTTTGCCAGTACCTGCCTTGCCTGTCAGAAAAATATTACGACCGGTGCGTTGGACAAAGTCGTTGGCAAGCTGCAGTTCATGGTTTATTAAAGGCATGTTTTTCCTTGTTGGACATGCATGTCCTGTATTGTACGACGATAAAAAATCAGAGTAGAAAGAAACCTGCTTTTTGTCAAGAGACTGTGAGTTGCGAAAACCTATGACACTACAAATTTTTTTACATTTGACATGCTCTGTGGATTGGGTTATGCCATTAACCCGAACATGAACGCTACAATCAATCTATATAACAAGGAATAAATCAATGTCTAGGGACTGGGATTTTGATGAAATAGTCGATCGAAGCGGTACTGCTTCAATGAAGTGGGAACCAAGTATTTTAACTGCAATATTTGGAAAAGGAAAAGAGAATCTTCTCCCATTATGGGTGGCGGATATGGATTTTAAATGTCCAACTGTGGTTAGAACAGCCATGGAAAAACGCCTGGAACATCAGATCTATGGTTACAGCTTGAATGACCCATCATATTTCCCCGCACTTATCTCCTGGTACCAACGCAGGCACCAATGGGAAATTGATGAAAATTGGATTTTAACTACTCCGGGAATCGTTCCTGCCCTAAATTATATTATTCAACGATTTTCCAAACCAGGCGATAAGATCATTATACAATCACCTGTCTATTATCCTTTTGCCAGAGCCATTCAAAACAATGGACGAAGGATTTTAGAAAATCCTTTGCAAATTATTGGCGATCATTATCAGATGGATTTTGCAGACTTAGAAACAAAAGCTAAGGATCCAAGGGCTAAATTAGCGATTCTCTGCAGTCCACATAACCCGGTTGGGCGGGTCTGGACCAAAGAAGAGCTTGAAGAGTTTGGAAATATCTGCATCAAAAATAATATTCTTGTTATTTCAGATGAAATACATTGTGATTTGATTATGCCGGGGTTCAAACACGTCTGTTTTCCAACTATTTCAGAAGAGTTTGCCCAAAATTCTATAACAGGGCTTGCCGCCAGTAAGACATTTAATTTAGCAGGTCTGCATCAGTCAAGCATTATTATACCCAATGCGGTCTTAAAACAGGAGCTTTCAAGCCAGATCGAAAATCTTGGATTTGCCAATTCAATTGGTGGAACGCTTTTTGGAGCCATTAGTGCTGCCGCTGCTTATAATGGTGCTGAACCATGGCTGGATGATCTTATTATCTATTTAAATGATAATTTTATGTATTTAAAAAATTATATTGAAACGCAGTTGCCAGGTACAAAGGTCTATGACCTTGAAGGAACTTATCTTGTATGGGTGGATTTTAGAAAATTTGGATGGGATTGCAATAAAATGATCCAGATATTGGAAGAAGATGCCAATGTTGCATTGGATCATGGCAATTGGTTTGGTGAAAACGGGGCTGGATTTGAAAGGTTTAATATTGCCTGCCCCAGGTCCATACTTATCAAAGCCGTTGAGTCTGTGGTTTCAGCCATAAAGAAACAACTTGTTAGCTTTGACTAACAATCTCAATGTATTACCTTTGGCCCTATGAGCAGAGCTCCGGGTAAAGTATATTTACCCTATAAATAAGCCAGATAAAAATGAGAGATGACCTTGTTAATTCCGGATTCAAATTCATTTATTAAAAATCGTGATTGGCGGATGTTCATCGTCAAGGTGAGTTTGATCATCGTATTATTTTTAATAATGATATTTATCGGCTTTGTACTTCGGACCAATCAGATTATCGGCAACCAGATTATCAGTTCGGCCCGGTCTCATTTTAAGAGTATTGTACTTACAAGAAGATGGAATTCTGATTACGGCGGTGTATTCGTAAAAAAGGTGAAAGGGGTGATTTCTAATCCATATCTGGTGGATCCTGATATAATAACCAGGGACGGATCAGTTTATACACAAAGAAATCCATCATTAATGACCAAGGAAATATCTGAATACTCGAAAATAGATGGAGATATTACCTATCATATCACCAGTCTTCTCCCCTTAAATCCCGACAATTTTCCTGACAATTTCGAGAAAAGTGCCCTTGAGATGTTTGAGGCCGGCAGCCGGGAATCATCTGTTTTCGAAAATAGAAATGGGAAAACGATTTTTAGATATATGGCGCCGCTTTTTGTTGAAAAAGGATGCCTGGAGTGTCATGCAAAACAGGGCTATTCCCTAGGAGAAGTGAGAGGCGGCATAAGTGTTTCCTTAGATATTTCAGAAATAAAAAAAGATATGACCAATAATAAAATTATAGTGGCTGTTCTGAGCATTATAACAATTTTAACATTATTGGCCATTATTATTTCCATGGTGACAAGACTGGCCAAAAAACTCACAGGTGCATATCAGATAATTGAGCAGATGGCCATCACGGATGAGTTGACTCAAATCTATAATAGACACCATTTCCATGCAGCCCTTGACCAGGAACTGAAGCGGTCAGAACGATATGATCACCCACTCAGCCTACTGATGCTGGATATAGATCATTTTAAGCGTGTCAATGATATTTACGGCCACCAGGTTGGGGACGAAGTTTTAAAGGGCTTGTCTGCCATAATTAAATCTACAACACGGGAAATAGATGTTGTTGCCCGGTATGGGGGAGAGGAAATAGCGGCTATTTTACCCGAAACCAATTGCAGTGGTGCTGTTTTAAACGCAGAAAAGATTCGTGATAATATTGAAAAACATGTTTTTAAAATCTTGGATGGGAAAATCCTTCATGTAACTGTCAGCGTTGGTGTTTCTTGTGTGGATCAAATGGATGACAGTGAAAAAGACAAAGCGAAAAAACTGATTCAAATAGCAGACGAGGCACTTTATATGGCCAAAGAATCCGGGAGAAATCAGGTCAGGTCGTAAAACAATAGAGAGATATATTCCACCGGCAAACAAAATACCCAGGATTAAAATTTAAGCCCAACACAGTAATCGTGAAAATTAACGATTTTCGGTTGAGCACTGGTTAATTAGTGCTTGACCGGAAACCCGTGTTTGGATGGCTCGTAGAGGAGCGCATGCTCACAAAGTTGCTCATATGCAAGGCGCAAGAAATTTTGAAACCGGAGTGTACTGTAGTACATGAGGCCAGTTTTATAATTTGGCAAAATTTTGCAGCAACGAAGCAGATGAGTGAGTTTTCGTTCAAACACTAATTAATTCGGATACCTTGCAGTAATTTCAGATTGGATTAATTGCTGTAATTGTTGATATCCAAAGCTTTGTAAAGGTTTCCCATTGGCAAAAAATCCCGGGGTTTTTCTAACATTAAGCGTTTTTGCATCCGCAAGATCCTGCTCAATGAGTTTTTCTATTGCAGGGTCATTCATATCTTTTCTGATTTGTTCTATATTAAGACCGGCCTTTGGAAGAAATTGCCAAATCTTTTGAGGTTGCGGCTTGTGGTGGCTTGCCCAGATAGATTGGGACTTATACATAACATCCAGAGTTTCCCAATATTTTCCTTGTTTTTTTGCTGCCTCAAGGATTTTTACAAAATATTCAGCACCATCATGAAAAGGAGCATACCGAATAACAAGTTTAATCCTGCCGGGATTTGCCTTCATTATTTGCTTCACAAAAGGAGAAAAAACCGCACAGGTTTCACAGGCCGGGTCCATAAACTCAACAAGGTAAACTTTTGCATCATCGCTGCCAAAGGTTTGAGAATGACCTCTCACAAATGTTGAAGCATTTTCTCTGGCCATGAAGTCATACATTTTGGCCTGCTGTCCCTTGTAATAGTAGCTTGTGAACAAAAATACAATGAGCAATACAAGACATGTAAACCCAAAAATTACATATTTCATTGATCTTACATCCTCTTCTTTAAGATTACTAAAAATACTATTATTATTGAAAATGAAAGTAAAGCAAGCATTGGAATTGACAAAAAACCAAACAAATTTATGTATTCTTCAGTACAAGAAACTCCCTGAGTGCAAGGCTGTATGCTTTCCGGGATGATTTTGGCATACACCAGGTTATGATATAATGATGTCAGCCAGCCGGCTATGGCTAATGGCAAAGCATACTTCACAACATTTTTATCAAAAGGGAAAAGCCCTATTGCTAAAATTATGACTAAAGGGAACAAAAAAATTCTCTGATACCAGCATAAAACACAGGGAGCAAACTCCATTACAAAACTGAAAAATATACTTCCAATGGTTGATACGCCGACGATTACCCAGCATATAAAAAGAATAGTCCAGTTTGAATTGGATGTCTGGTCTGACTGAGGCATATCAAAGTCTCTCTAAAATTAAGTGATTTTCTTATATTGACCAAACTATTTTCAAGGGTTTGGCAGTAACAATTAAATCTTACAACAAAACAAGTGATCCACAGAATTTATTTTATGGTTTTTTTTTATCCTGTAATTATGACATCAATTTCCATCTTGCTATAAACACTTAATACCAAAAAATGATCATTTTGTAAAGATGATCAAAGGTCAAAGGCCAGGCTTTGTTATCTTAAGCCTTATCTTATTTGTTTCTTAAGTTCAGACTGTCCAGGGCTTCTGTTGCTGCATCAATAAGGTCTGGATGCACAAGTTTGGGAAGTTTTTGAAGGAGCCATTCTTTTGTTTTTCTATCACCTGCTTCTCCCAGTGCATACAGAATATCACCTTGTATGGGGATATCTTTTCCATCAAACAAAAGGATCAGGGAAGGACAAAGTAAGGCTGCAAGATTTGGTTCGGTTTCGGAAAGCTCTTCTACAATTACCATGGCCCCCAGTCTGACTGACCATGTTTTATCGAGTAAAAGTTTGATAAAGGCATCAAAGATTTTTCCTTTTTTAATCATTTGTTGCGCTATCCAGGTGGCATCCCCCTGTTCAAGAATTGTTTTTAATGTGTGGGCACTCAATTGTGATGGATCACGATCTATGATCATTTTTACAATTTCTTGGGGATGAACACTTCCCGTCCACCTGAAATCATCATCAAGGATAAGACAGGGTGCTGACATAACACTATCTTTTTGTGCGGTTTCAGGAAATAAACTGCCGTCAATTATGTGAAGGTTTATTTTGCTGCAGTGAAGTGCAAGGGGTATGACAGTCCTGACCACATTGGGACAATGGGGGCACTCAAGGGCAATATATAGTTTTAAGCTGACCCCTATGTCTATCTTATCCATATCTATTTTATCAGTATTTATTTTATCAGGGGTTTGCAGAATGGATTTGGAAAGCATTTTGTCCTCCCCATTTATTTGTGACAGGGTTTCAAGAAAGGGCTCAAGTTCTTTCCCAAGGGGAAGCGCTGAATAAGTTATATTCTCTTTTAAAAGGAATCCAGGCAACGGGTTTTCACCTTTTTTCGATTCAATCCTAATGTTTGATGTCATGTTTATAAGCTGGTTTGTAAAATTAATAAATTGATTGTCGTGGGCATGATCTGCAAGGCTCAATTTTGTTTTGATTGATTTTTCAAGGGTTTGATCCCAGTTTTGGATCAGGACTTGTGACTGTGTGTCAAATATGGGCATGATTTATTCTCTTTAATTTGGTAAATGTTTTTTACCCTGAACCATGTTCTTTACAGAGTGTTTTATTTTTATTGTTGAAGATGATTATTATTCTTTACCAGAATCCGGCTTTTAAATTAAGCATAAATCATGTAAATTATTGAATCGGTAAGAAAATAATAAATTTAAATTGGAAAAAACAAAATGAAATTTATTGCTGACCTTCATATTCACTCCAAGTATTCAAGAGCTACAGCTAAAAATCTTGATTTTGAGAATCTTTATTATACAGCCCAAATTAAAGGGGTAACGCTTATTGGGACGGGAGATTTTACCTATCCTGCATGGATAAGCGAGATTGAGTCCAAGCTTGTAGAAACAGAACCAGGATTGTTTTCCCTGAAAAAAGAAATTGCCAAAGATATAGATAAAACCGTTCCGGAAAATTGCAGAAATCCTGTCAGGTTTATCCTGCAAAGCGAAATCAGCAATATTTACAAAAAAGATGACCGGGTGAGAAAAAATCATAATCTGGTCTATTTTCCTGATATTGACAGTGTTAAAAAATTTAATGCCAGACTTGATGCCATTGGAAATATCAAATCCGATGGCCGTCCAATACTTGGTCTGGATGCAGCAGATCTGCTTAAGATCATGCTGGATGTCAATGATAAAGGTTTTTTTGTACCGGCCCACATCTGGACACCCTGGTTTTCAATGTTTGGATCAAAATCAGGATTTGATTCCATTGAAGAGTGTTTTGGCCCATTAAAGTCGCATATTTTTGCAGTTGAGACAGGGTTGTCATCAGATCCTCCAATGAACTGGCGAATTAAAGATCTTGATAATGTCCGGTTGATATCTAATTCCGATGCCCATTCACCCGGGTATCTGGGACGAAATGCCTCTGTCTTTAATACAGAATTAAGCTTTTTTCATATTCGGCAGGCCCTTGAAAAAAATGATCTTGAAAAATATCAGGGCACACTGGATATGTACCCCCACCAAGGCAAATACCATTATGACGGCCATAGGAAATGTAATATCTGCCTCAATCCTGCCACCACAGCACAAATTGACGGTATCTGTCCTGAGTGCGGCAGAAAAGTGACATATGGAGTATTGAACAGAGTCCAGGAACTTGCCACAAGGAAGGAAGGGTATAAGCCTGACAATCGGCACGGGTTTAAAAGCATTATTCCCCTTGTTGATATCCTTTCGGAAATTTTTGAGGTAGGCCCCAAAACCAAAAAAGTGGCAGCCTACTACACCAAAGCCATTGAAGCCCTAGGACCTGAGCTTGGGATTCTTGTTGATAAATCTGTTGAACAAATAGATGCGGCCAATGTACCTTTGTTGGCTGAAGCCATCATGAAGATGAGGACTGGAGATATCAATATTGATCCTGGCTATGATGGTGAATTTGGAAAAGTGAAACTTTTTTCAGAACAGGAAAGAGTTAGATTGAAAGGAGAAAAAAATCTTTTATTCGATTTTCCGGCCAAAAAAGTTAAGCCAAGAGAAAAAAAACGTGTTGTAAAACAGAATTTTAAAATTAAAACCAGGGAAAAAAATCAAAAACTATCCCAGCCTGTTAAACCCAAAGGCCTTTTGGACGGTTTAAATCCTGAGCAGAAAAAAGCAGTTGAATCATCAGCCAGGGCAATGGTGATCCAGGCCGGTCCGGGTACAGGCAAGACACGAACCTTAACTGCAAAGATTGCATATCTTGTATCAAAAAAAAATATTGAACCGGGAAATATCCTTGCCCTGACTTTTACCAACAAGGCGGCAAGACAGCTGGAACAAAGAATAGACCAATATGTGCCTAAAACAAAATCCCAGGTGCTGGCGGCAACATTCCATTCTTTTTGCCTTAAACTTTTACGAGAATACAAAGATTTTAATGCGGCCATTACGGATGAATCGTTGCGGATTGCGCTGATCAGAGAAGCTATAGGCAAAGCAGCTAAAAAGGGAATGGTAAATAAAATTGATAAATTAATAAGCCTTTGTAAACAGAATTTATTGGACCCTGGTGATGATTTGAAAAACCTTATAATCCATGTTGAGAGTGTTGAGCCGGACTCTTTTAAAAGAACTTATCAAACCTACCAGGCCCTTTGTAAAGAACAGAATGTGGTAGATTTTGAAGACCTGATTTTAATGGCAGTCAAAATGTTGGTTGGCCAGGATGAGGTGCTGTCAAGTGTCAGACATCAATATCAATATATTTTTATCGATGAATACCAGGATTTGAATTTTGGCCAATATGAGCTTGCAAAGATGATTTCACAAGGCAATCATATTGTGGTTATTGGTGATCCAGACCAATCAATTTACGGGTTCAGGGGATCGGACAATAAATATTTTAACCGGTTTTCAGATGATTTTTTGGGATGTGAAAAGATACTATTGACGAAAAATTACAGATCTACCCAGACCATTCTTGATGCATCATTTCAAATGATCAATAAGTCTTTGGACAAAAATGAAAAATTCAAGATTTTTTCAGATGTGGGAAGTACAAAAAAACTGGTTATAAAAGAGACTGTTAGTGAACAGGCAGAGGCGGTGGCCATTGGTAAGATGATTGAAAAACTTGTGGGTGGGATTTCTTTTTTTTCAATGGATTCAGGCAAGGTGGATCCGGACCCCACAAAAGAATATTCTTTTGCAGATTTTGTAATCCTCTGCCGGACTAAAAAACAATGCGCAACATTTGTTAATGTGTTTGAAAAACAGGGTATCCCTTTTCAGACAGCAGATAAAAAAAGCCTGTTTGAAATGAATGGTATCCGGCAATTGATAAGTTTTTGCAGGATTATGGCCAAGAGTGAAAGTTTTCTTGATATTGAGAATATTTTTCATTACCTGGGTGCTGGTATGGGTAAAAAACAAACAGCACAATTGTATAAGTTTTATAAAAAATCTATTGCTATGAACCTGGACATCATGGAAATCTTTGATAGAGCTGATATCAGCGGATTGAAACAGGTGGCAAAAACAAAGATCAGCACCATTGCCGATATTCTTAAGGGCCTTAGAGGGGAAATTAAAAATTGTGATAATAAAACCGGCATGAAATTATTAGTCAGGCAAACAGGTTTGAAGGAAATAATTGAAAATGATGATAAAACAAACCAGGCGTTTGAAGAATTATTATTAAAGGCCGGGCTTTACAATGATTTGAAAGGATTTTTGGATGGGATCGCCTTAAACCGGGATGTGGATGCCATAGGGTTTAATATGGAAAAAGTATCTTTAATGACCATGCATGCGGCCAAAGGGCTGGAGTTTCCTGTTGTGTTTGTTGCAGGTTGTGAACAGGGACTTGTCCCCT
>Ga0307988_1000176_pt1 | contig 49930 bp, 48 predicted proteins | sample EllFjometagen183_FD_203166 | JGI IMG/M metagenome (GOLD analysis project Ga0307988, IMG submission 203166) | Marine microbial communities from Ellis Fjord, Antarctic Ocean - #183 | ecosystem: Environmental > Aquatic > Marine > Unclassified | place: Southern Ocean | collected 2014-10-08 | reverse complement strand
CATTTTTGTCTCCTGTAAGCCCCCGGATTTTTATAGGACCGGTCAGTATTACTGCCGGGTACCCCGGCAGTAATACTGACCGAGGAATCCTTCTTCTTACAAGTGACAACTATCCTGACACAGGGGGGAACAGGGGAAGATTTTTACCATATTTCTGATCTTTATCGGAGTTGGAGCTGCAATATATGTAGCTGGTCAAATAATTGAAATAATCGTAGAGGGACAGATCCTTGGAATAAGAAGGAGAAAAAAGATGGAAAAAATACTCAATAATCTAAAAAACCATTTTATTATATGCGGATTCGGAAGAGTCGGACATCAGATCGGTAAAGAATTTGATAACTCAAATATTAAATATGTCATCATCGAGGACAATCCTGAACTTACCAAACAGTATGAATCTCAAAATATACTCCATATTATCGGTGATGCCACTTCTGATAAAAAACTCCTGGAAGCAGGAATAAAAAACGCAAGAGGTCTCATTGCATGTTCAGACTCTGATGTTGCCAATGTTTTCATTACCCTTTCTGCCCGGGAATTAAATAAAGAGCTTCTGATTGTCGCTCGTGCCAGCAAGGTGGATACTGAAGGAAAACTGAAGATTGCCGGTGCCAACCGTGTCCTCTCCCCATCTTTTATTTCCGGTAAAAGAATGGCAAATTGGGCCACCAGACCGGTTGCCAGTGATTTTCTGGAGATGGTGAGTCACAATGACAATCAGCAATTTAATCTTCAGGAAGTACCCATACCGGACAATTCCTCATTTATCGGCAAAACCCTGATTGAATCAAAAATAAAAGAACTGTCCGAGATAACCATACTCGCCATACAGAATAAAAACGGGAAATTTAACCTGCAACCAAGTTCTGATTCCATCATCAAACCCGGCGATACTCTAGTAGCTATTGGAACGAAAGATCAGGTTGAGAAGCTTAATGAAATGAATTAAGGTCAGTTGTCAGTTACAGTCTGCCTAAACAGTCATCAACAAGGGTGATACTTTTGTGGCAATGGGAACGTTTGAACAGCTTGAGAAACTAAGAAACATGGTTTAAGGCAGAACTTGAACCATCATATTTATATTAATGAAATAATTTTAGACAAAAAAAGGGCCTTTCGGCCCTTTTCTATTCTGAATTATTTATAGCTACACAAAATTTAAATTAGGATCATGAACTCCTTAAGCCCTGAACCCTATTATTTATGACTGCGCAATAAAATCTGCCAGTTTATCACCTACTTCAGAAGTTGACAATCCCATCCTGCCGGCTGCCATGCTCTGCATGTCTTCACTCACTACTTTTTGAATCGCCTTTTCAACCAGAGCAGCAGAATCATCCTCACCCAGAAAAGAAAGCATCATCTGAAGTGCAGCGATTGAAGCGATTGGATTAATAATATTCTGGCCGGTATATTTCGGCGCTGATCCGCCCATTGGCTCAAACATTGAAACACCATCCGGGTTAATATTTCCGCCTGCCGCAACACCAACACCGCCCTGGGTCATGGCAGCAAGATCCGTAATAATATCACCAAACATATTATCGGTAACAATAACATCAAACCACTCAGGATTCTTGACCATCCACATACAGATCGCGTCAACATGGGCATAATCCTGCTGAATACCCGGGTATTCTTCTGCAACCTCATTATATGCACGCTGCCACAGATCAAACCCATAAGTCAGAACATTGGTCTTGCCGCAAAGCGTCAGTTTATTATCCTTGTTTCTTTTCTTACAAAATTCAAAAGCAAACCGCAGGCACCGCTCAACACCTTTTCGGGTGTTGATTGATTCCTGAATAGCCACCTCATCAGGTGTTCCTTTTTTTAAAAATCCGCCGGAACCTGTATACAGTCCTTCCGTATTTTCACGAACAACAACATAGTCAATATCTTTTGGCTCCTTATCCTTGATCGGTGTTTCAACGCCCTTAAAAAGTTTTACCGGACGAAGATTGATGTAAAGATCCAGATCAAAACGCATCTTTAAAAGAATTCCCTTTTCAAGAATACCCGGTTTAACATCAGGATGACCAATGGCACCGAGATAAATCGCATTGAACTGTCTGAGTTCTTCCACTACGCTGTCAGGAAGAAGATCTCCGGTCTTTTTATATCTTTCTCCGCCTAGGTCATAATCTGTGAGTTCATATTTAAAGCCCTTCTTCTGCGCCACAGCTTCAAGTACTTTTAAGCCTTCGTTAACAACCTCGGTTCCTGTTCCATCTCCTGGAACAACTGCTATTTTATGCATAATTATCTTCCTTTCATGATTTTAATGATCAGTTTCGATGGAGAACTATTTTTTGTGAACTGACCTTTATATTTAGCTCAGTTTAAACTTCTTATCACAAGCTTATTTTTTATTTTTAATCTTTTCAGTAACATAATTCATCAACCCGCCTTCTTTAATAAGAGCCTGCATAAATCCAGGAACCGGTTCTGCCTGAAGCATTTTCCCGTTTTTTTCAAGAGTGATCAGCCCTGAATCAAGCGTTACATCTATCACATCACCTTCTTCCACATTTTCAAAAATATCCGCGCATTCAAGTATCGGCAAGCCCATATTAAATGAATTCCTGTAAAATATACGCGCGAAGCTTCCGGCAATCACACAGGCGACACCAACTGCTTTTAACGCTATAGGCGCATGCTCCCGTGAAGAGCCGCAACCAAAATTTGAACCGGCTACAATAATATCACCCTTTTGAACCTTATTTGCAAATTCAGGGTCTGCATCTTCCATACAATGTTTTGCCAGTTCATCAGGCTCTGATGTATTGAGGTATCTTGCCGGAATGATCTCATCCGTATTAATGTCATTACCAAACTTCCATATTCTTCCTTTTGTTTTCATAATATAAATCCAAATAATAGTTAATAGTTGTATTCTTTAAATTTCATCCGGTGATCCAATTTTACCCAGAACAGCCGATGCTGCAGCAATGGCTGGATTTGATAAATATACTTCACTTTCAGGGTGCCCCATTCTTCCCACAAAATTTCTGTTCGTGGTAGCAATTGAGCGCTCGCCCTTAGCCAGAATACCCATATGTCCGCCCAGACAAGGTCCGCAGGTTGGGGTGCTGACCACAGCTTCAGATTTAATAAATGTTTCGATCAGGCCTTCATTCATTGCCTGAAGATAAATTTCCTGAGTTGCTGGAAAGATAATCAAACGCACATCCCGGTGAATTTTTCTTCCCTTTAAAACTCCAGCCGCAACACGCAGATCCTCAATCCTCCCGTTCGTACAGGAACCAATAACAGACTGGTGTATCACCACATTACCCACATCACTTATCGCCCGTGTATTTGCCGGGGAATGGGGAAATGACACCTGGGGCTCAATATCAGTAGTATTATATTCAATAATCTCTAAATAGGAAGCATCCGGGTCACTATAAGAAGCAGTAAACTCAGCGTCAGTTTTAGACTTAATAAAATCAAGGGTCTTTTGATCAGGATTAAAGATCCCGCATTTTCCGCCTGCCTCAATTGCCATATTAGCAATAGTCAATCGTCCTTCAATTGACATTTCCTCTATTGTACTGCCGGCAAATTCCATGGCCTTATACAGCGCACCGTCCACACCGATCTTTCCGATAAGATAAAGGATCAGATCTTTACCAGACACCCACTTGTTCAGTTTGCCGTTAAATACAAATTTTATGGTATCAGGCACCTTAAACCATGACTCACCCGAAATCATGGCTGCAGACACATCCGTACTGCCGACACCGGTTGCAAATGCACCCAACGCGCCATGGGTACAGGTATGGCTGTCAGCTCCTATGATTATTTCACCGGGAAGAACCAGCCCCTGCTCTGGAAGGAGTGCATGCTCGATTCCCATCCTGCCCACTTCAAAATAATTGGTCAGGTTCTGTTCCCGTGCAAACTCCCGCAAAACCTTACACTGCTCTGCGGACGCAATGTCCTTATTCGGTGCAAAATGATCCGGAACGAGTATTACCCGATCTTTATCAAAAACCTGTTTTACCCCGGATTCACGCATCTGCTTAATTGCAATAGGCGCCGTAATGTCATTGGCAAGAACCTTATCCACCTTTGCCTCGATCAATTGCCCGGGCTTAACCGAATCAAGTCCTGCATGTTTAGCCATTATTTTTTCTACAATTGTCATTCCCATAATTCACACCAAATAAAATTATTAATATTTTAAATATAGCTGGAAAACTTCCATCCAGCCAGTATGAATGAATTATAGCATTGCTTTAGTAGTCGTAAAGTGATATATTTGCATAACATTATTTCATATTTTGCAACATCAATTTGTACCTCACAATCAGGAAATTAACCTTTATAAAAAACTATAAAACAGAGAACGAAAGTGGATACAGACACCTTAAAAATTTTTCTGCACCTTGCGGAAACTCTCCATTACGGTAAGACCAGCAAAGCCTGTAACCTGAGTCCTTCGACCTTAAGCAGAAAGATAAAACGTCTTGAAGACTCCGTTGGGGAACTTCTTTTTGAGCGTGATAACAGATCAGTAAAACTTACTGAAACAGGGAAGAGCTTTAAAAAATATGCCAAAGAGACGGTTATGAAATGGGAATCGTTTCAAAATTCTTTAGCAAGTGACAACAGTATTCTGACTGGTGAAATAAGTATTTATTGTACAATAACGGCTAGTTACGGCGTGCTCCCTAATATTCTGGTTGAATTCAGGGAATCGCACCCTGACGTCCATATGAAGCTTTTAACCGGGGACAGTGACAGCGCCATCCAGAAAGTATTATCTGAAGACTCAGACTTTGCAGTGGCAGCACTTCCTGACAAAACACCGGAGAAACTCTTATTCAAAAAAATAACGGATATGCACCTCAAATTCGTTGCGCCAACCATACCCTGGCAATATGAAAGCCTAATAAAAAAGAATAATATCCCGTGGGATGAAATCCCTATTATTGTAACAGACAGGGGAATGGCCAGAAAAAGAATTGACTCATGGTTTAAAAATAAGAAAACAAAGCCCAATATCTATGCCCAGGTATCAGGCAATGAGTCAATTCTAGCAATGGTGAGCATGGGATTTGGTATCGGAATTGTGCCGGAACTGATCTTGAGGGAAAATTTCATCAACAGAAATGTTCAAGTCCTCGATATAAAACCGGAGCTTATGCCCTACTCTGTGGGAATATGTGTACAAAAGAAACGAATGGCAAATTCGGTGGTGCGGGCATTTTGGGATAAAATATGAACACGAAGCGCATTAAGACTTGTCGTCCGTGACACTAAAAAATTTGATTGTGAAGTCTAGACTTATCCTGACACTTCTCTTTAATTAGTTATTTATCTACTAGTGAATTTAATCACCTGCAATAAATTTGAAAACGGCGGGTTTCAGAAATTTTAACAGGTGAAGATTTTTCAAATACAGCAATTATTCGTAACCTGGAATTATTAACATCATCAACCGTGCACCTAAAGATATCAGCTACCTGAGACATGGGTACTCCTTTTAGAAGCAATGGTAATATTCTTTTCTCATTTTCATTCAAAAGATCAAATGCATTCATATTGTTTACTCCAATATTTATGTTCTTTCTAAAAAGCATGGGCGGTTCTATTACCTGCCCATGCTTTTTCAATTTAAAATTTCAATAACTGACTTTAGTCTTCAGTATTACTATTTCCCTCGGCTGCAGGTTCTTTTGGACCACGATCCGGGCGAAGCACAAGCCGATCTCCATCCTGCTTGCAAACGCCGGTCACAGTGTTTCCGCGGGGACTTACAAAGTCTGCTGCATCTCCTGCGCTTTTGTCTTCACATGCGGTATAAGCCTCCGGAGGCGGACCATGATGTCTTCTTCCTTTTTGCCGTGAAGATGGTTCATCCCCAAAAGCATTAGAAACAACAAAGAACCCTATAAGAATGATAATAATGGATGCTTTTTTAATGATTTTCATTTTAGATCTCCTTTAATTATCTGTTTAGCTGCATGTTCTCTGCAGATTTGCCGACTACATTTTTTATTATCTTTATCCAAAACATCCCGTACACATCTTACATAATTATAAATACGAATTGCATCGCCCTGAGGACCAAATCCGGTAGGGAAGACAGCAGGATCACCCGCCTTGGGATCACTGCGCTGTGCTCCCGCACCATGTACATCTACCCATGCACCATCCATATACCCCATCGTACGGCCAAAAGCGACATAGGCTCCGTGCGCACCTGACATGTCGGTCCAGTTGGCATGGGTGGTACCGCTCCAGTAACAGGGATAGTCAGCTTGTCCAGCCTCATTTGTAATGGAGGTCGCGCTAAACAATGGATCGATTGCCGCAGAATTGGTCGTTACAGGTGAGCGGGTATAATCCACAATACTCTGCAGTTCCTTGACATTGGGCAGGCGCCAGTCACTGTAGCCGAAATACTGTTCAGCGTTTTTCTGGGCCACCCAGGCCAGTGCCTCTTGCCAGTTTAAGCCAGTGACGCTATCATCTTGTGTCCACATCAAGTTAGTGGCGCTGTCAGTTATTGTGTTATCACCATTATCAATAAAATCATTAATTCCATATTCCGTATTTCCACGAACATAAGTTACAAAGAAGGTTTTTTCTCCCGGGCCAAAAGGCATTTGCAGACCATACCCTTTGATACGACCATCAGCAAAATTAACGCCAAACAGGAGTTCACCACCCACATACATATTAGAACTGGCATATTGGGAATCGATAATTCGTTCTCCGGCATCAGTATCCCCGTAGGCAAAGTCAAAGTAGGCTGTATCAATAAAAGGAATCAGACCGGAGATGTCTGTTCCTTCATAGCCGCTGGGATCCTTGCCGCTAAAATCGATCAGAGAGTAAAGCTCCTTAATAGTCGGCAGTCTCCAATCGCTGTAACCGCCCGTTTCCTGTATTCTTGCACCGGCAACTGCTTCGTCGTAAGTTATTTTATCATCTGCATCAATGACCCCATCACCGTCAGTATCCGGACTCTGCTGCCACATCAGGCCGGTGATATTGTCGGTTACTGTCCCGTCATTGTTATCAACATAGGAAGGATGATTACCGCTATATTGCACATCCTGCCCGAAAAAGGCGTCGCCTGCCAGGGGACAGGTGATCACATCATTATTGTCATAACAAGTTGACTGGCCGGTATCAACAACAGCATAGCCTCCATGATCAGGACGAAGCACAAGCCGATCACCATCCTGTTCGCAGGTTCCTGTCACTGTATCCCCGCGCTGATTTACAAATTCTGCTGAATCCCCTGCGTTCATACCTTCACATGCGGTGTAGGCCTCCAGAGGCGGGCCGTGATGTCTTCTACCTTTTTGCCGTGAGGATTGCTCTTTGCCCGAAGCAATAACGGACTCGGCATCAGAATCTTTCCTGCTACGATCGGGACGAAGCACAAGCCGATTTCCCTCCTGTTCGCAAATACCTGTCACTGTTTCTCCACGCTGACTTACAAATTCTGCCACATCCCCTGCGCTCAAGTTTTCACATGCGGTATAGGCTTCTGGAGGTGGACCGTGATGTCTTCTTCCTTTTCGCCGTGAGGATGATTCATCTGCAAAAGCATTAACAGCAAAAAAGATTCCCAAAAAAACGAGAATTATGGATGTTTTTTTGAATATTTTCATTTTCAATCTCCTTTAATTAAATATTTATGGATTCTATTCTTCAGACGTTGAGTTAAGAATAGCAGCAAAATATGTAAGAAATATGGAGGTAATATGTGAATGATATGTAATTTAAAATATTTCGGGGCAAGTCTCGGTTCACCAAGTCAGGAACTTCTTCACATTCACTATCTCTGGCAAGTGTTTCATCAGCCACTGCAGAAGTTTCAGCGAACTTCATTTTATCTCAAGCGGACATATTAAGTATTCATGACCACAAATAAACTTCAATTGTGTTTATCAAACAGAAAGGGGCACTAACATAGACGGATACTATCTACTGCTTACTGTTACGCAATCAGGTCAATTCCGTTTTCAAGTTCAGTTCCATACTGACCATACATTGAATTACCCTGACCGGATAACGGTGGTGGTGGTACCATTTGGAATTGCATGCTCTCAGACCTCTGAGCGTACAGATCATCACCGATTATACGATCACCGCCAGAATCAAACTCACTTTCGTCAATGATACCGTCCTTATTCAGGTCAGCCGAAGCAAAGGCTTCTTCCGAAATACCGACTTCATCAATACTGAGAGAGTCGTCTTTGTCAGCATCCTTATTTTGCAACACCTCTTCAAACGATAATAGTGATCCCATCCGGTCCTGCATGCCTTTCAGCATTTCTCCGGACATGGTTCCCATTTGGGATTGCATGCCCTCGGACATCTGAGCGTGCAGATCATCGCCGATTATACGGTTGCCGCCGGACTCAAACTCACTTTCGTCAATGATACCATCCTTATTCAGATCAGCCAGATCAAAGGCTTCTTCCGAAATGTCAATTTCATCAATATTTAGCGAGTTGTCACTGTCAGCATCCTTGCTTTGCAACACCTCTTCAAACGACGGCCCTCCCTTTCCACCCGCCTGGGGCGGGGGTCCGGGAGGCCGCTGTCCGGCCATTGGCCCATTTACAGTGGATATATCCATAACTTACCTCCTTGTTTGATATGGGTTAATATATTACTCTAAAAACCGTACATGAAAGTGCCCCTTCCTGTCGGACTTTGCTACACATTTTCATTGAAGATGTTTGGCGCTTTGCTGAAATTAATAACTATCGACATTATTTAGACTAAAAGGTACCATCCAAATATGGAGAAAATGTGGAGAAACTCTGTTAAGAATATGGAGAAGTAACCATTTGATTTTATTTATGATATGTTATCGATAAAATCATCAGGTTAAATAAAAAAATCATGCCCTTGAGACTCACACTACCATTAAAATTTTTTCTGGCGTTTCTGCTGTCATCTCTCACCATCGTCATTTTGATGATCTTGATTATGCAGTACTTTGCATACCTCAATTTTACCGATTATGTACGCACAACTGAGATAGGCAGGCTCAATGAGCTATCTAATATGCTGAGCAAGGAATATCAGATTAAAAACGGATGGGATTCGCTGCGCAGCAACCGAGAAAGATGGCTCTATCTCCTGCGGCCGCTGCATCTCAGATCGGGGAACTCCCCGCCTCCTCCACCTCGTAAGTTCTCTTCATTGCAGGATCAGGATTGGCAACAGGTCCGCCCACCGCGAACGCCAGGAGAGGATCATTTTCAAAATGACAAAGGCCGACAGCAGCCCCCGCCTCGCAATGACCGCTTCCAGCGCAGACCACCACAACCGGATGACGAACAGTTTTTGGACTACCGGGGAAATAAACGCATGCCGCCTCCCAACGATAAGCACTCTCAAATAGAAGGTTCCCTGGATCAATCTCGACCGCCCCGAGAAGACCAAAAGCCCGGGGATCGGCCACCCCGCCTAGGTATTGAACACCGCCTGACCCTGTTTGATATCAACAGAAAAACAGTTGTGGGCCCCGCCTTATCGCCGATTGATCATACACTGAAGGAAATCATCGCTGACAACCAGACTGTGGGCTGGCTGGGTCTTAAAAGAGAGGCTGACCTGACACAGCCGCTTGATATCGCTTTTCTAAAACAGCAGGCCCAGGCCTTATATATGACCGGCGCCCTCATGCTGGTACTGGCTGCCATTACAGCCTTCTTTTTTGCGCGACATCTTCTGGCTCCGATAAAACAGCTTACTGCCGGCACCCGGGCATTAACATCACGCAATTTTGAAACACGCATCATGGTGAAATCAAACGATGAGCTGGGACAGCTCGCCGCCGATTTCAATCAGATGGCTCAGACACTTGAAAACTATGAACAAATGCGTCACCAGTGGATCTCCGATATTGCCCACGAACTCAGGACTCCGCTTTCAGTGCTGCAGGGCGAAATCGAGGCCCTTCAGGATAGAGTCCGGCAGATAACCCCGGAATCACTCAGATCCCTGCATGCAGAAGTCTCTCATCTAACCAGGCTTGTCCGTGACCTCCATGATCTGTCACTGGCCGAATCCGGTTCACTGCACTACAGCATGGAACCTGTCGCCCCCCTGGCACTGGTTCAGGATGTACTTAAAAAGTTCCGATCCCACTTCGAAACCAGGAAGATTGTACTGGTTGATGAACTTGACAAGGAAATATCTCAAACCATACCCGGTGACTCCAGCCGGCTTGTTCAGGTTTTTTCCAATCTTCTTGAAAATTCACTTCGGTACACCAAATCCCCGGGCACCCTGAAAATTCGAAGCCGAATAACAAGCTCAGAGATCAACCTTTGTTTTGAGGATTCAGCACCAGGCGTATCGCCGGAATCGCTTGGAAAGCTATTTGACCGGCTCTACCGGGTTGATAAATCTCGCAGCCGGGCACAGGGCGGCAGCGGGCTTGGGCTGGCGATATGCAAATCGATTATTGAAGCCCACAACGGAACCATCAAGGCATTTCAAAGTCCTTTAGGCGGAGTGCTTTTTGAAATAACATTACCGCGCAACCTGTAACGTCTGCATAAGGGAAAAATAATATGACACAGCACCACATCCTTATTGTTGAAGATGAACAGAAAATTGCCCTCCTTATTCAGGACTACCTGAAGCAGGACGGGTTTCAAACAACCATTGTATGCCATGGAGACCAGGTTCTGCCTGCAATCAAAAAATCGCCGCCCGACCTCGTCCTGCTTGACATCATGCTGCCCGGTCTGGACGGCGTGGCAGTCTGCCGGGAGATACGGAAATCTTCATTTGTTCCCATTATCATGCTGACTGCCAAAGTCGATGAACTTGATCGTCTCCTGGGACTTGAAATGGGTGCTGATGATTACATCTGCAAACCTTTCAGCCCGCGCGAAGTAGTGGCTAGGATCAAAGCGGTTCTACGACGAACGCGGCCTGAACCCGCAGATCAAAAACTAGTTCAGGGACCTCTAGTTCTGGATGCGGAAAGCCGTCAAGTAATGGTTAACGATACATTCGTTGAGGTAACACCGAGTGAATTTAAACTGCTGCAAATATTCATGTCCAGCCCCAATAAGGTCTTTTCTCGTGATGAATTAGTACAGCGTGTCCAAGGATATGATTATGAGGGGTATGACCGCACCGTTGATTCACATATAAAAAATTTACGGAAGAAGCTTTTAGTTCTTATACCAGAGCAAGAAGTAATCACTACTGTTTACGGTATTGGATACAAACTGAACATCATCACTGAATAATGACCCTCTTTAACCGCCACACTTACTGAAAGCTAAGGGCTATATTAAAAAGATAGATTCGCGGCATTAACCTGTGGAGATATACGTCAAAATAAAGAGGATGGTAATCTAGTGGTGCAGGCTTTTTGGGATAGAATATGAGCCAATTAGTTTAATCTTTATAACAAGTCAACGGTGTAGCCTTGACGCCTATTTATTTTATGATCCCTGAAATTCAATTTTTATTGCCCCTGTCCAGCCTTCTCACGAAAAAACTTTTCAAGCGTGTATGATCCATGTTTCGGCACCACTGAATCTTTTGTAAATGCAGAAAGAAGAAACTGGATCAGGGTAAACCTGCGTCGGCTTAAGAAGGGACGCATCAGTTTTAAAAGAACCACAAACGGCAACGCTGGGATTTTTTTGATCTTCGGTTTTTTCCCTACTATTTTGAAGGCCAGTTTCGCAGCCTCCTCATAGCTATATATATCAGGCCCACCTGCCGATATCTCGGTATCAGATGAATCAACAGCGTCCAGACAAACCCGGGCCAGGTCAGAACCGTGTATGGGGTTGAGCCTGCTCTGTCCGCTGCCCAAAAGGTAAACTGTCCCCTTCAGGGCCTGTTTTACGATCTTTCCCATATCAGAGAAAAAAGCCGTGGCCGCACAACGCAATAATCAAGGGAAGAGTCCCGCAATTCACTTACGAAGCGCTCTTTAATGCGGGTGATCTCCAAATGCTCAAAATCAGCTGTTTTAACAAAAGCCACATAAATAAACTTTTTAACTCCGGCCTCCACAGCCTGTTTCAGGATATTGCTGTTACCTCCATAATCAACCTCATCAAGAGAGATCGTTTCATTGGTCCGGGAGCTCGCCACGCCCAGTGCTGAGATAACAACACCAATACCTTCACACAGCCCCTGAAGCGTATCAGGGTTTGTAGCCTCTCCTACAAAAACATCATCAACACAATCCCGCACATCATCAAGTTTATCAATGCTGCGTGCAAGAGCACGAACCCATTATCCCCGTTGTTTACATTCCTGAAGGAAAAATTTACCCAAATAACCGGTTGATCCTGCAATGAGTACTTTTTTTACCGGCATCAATCCTTCCTTTCCCGTGCTTTTTCTATTTCTTCAACCAGGCAAACGCCCATTGCAAATGTCTGGTCCATTTTTTCCTTATACCGCTGCTCGTCAAAACCATGGATCATCCCAACATACAGCTGATCCACAACATCTATTTCCTCAACCATGAAATGTCCGGACATCACCTCAAAACACGGCTCGGCAATGGGAGCATATTCATCAGCGGCATCCCCTGTGGTGAGGAGTACAGCCTTCTTTCGAGATCCCTGCTTGACGCGCGCGTCGGGTACCTGCCCGTTCACTCCCTTTTGCTTGTAAAAAAGCGGAAATCGTCTTTCAATAAATGCTTTCATAATAGAGGTCACCGTAAAATCAAAAACCGGGCTGGCCATGATATAGCCATCTGCGTCCAGGTATTCCTCAAGGATCCCTGTCATGTCGTCTTTAACAATACACTTCCCTACAGGTAGTTCATGATTATTATGCACACAGCTGTAGCAGCCTCGACAATAACCAATGTCGTATTTAACAAGAGGAATCAGTTTGATTTCTGCTCCTTTGCTTTCAGCTCCTTTTAAAATGTTCTGAGTAAACTGAGAACAAAGACCTTTCGTGCGGGGACTTCCCATGTAGCCCAATATTTTCATGATAAATAGAATCTTTCTGAGTGGTTATCCTGTTTTCTGGTACTTAGCCGGATTATAATAAAAGAAAAATACCCGGATAAGCCGGATTTAAAATCGAACCCAAGGCGGCAGCATGTGAATCATAAAACTCTCCACCGGAACTCCCAATTGAATACCGCCCTGAAAAAATCGGTTTTCCATGAAGGTAAATCGTGCCCACTCTGTACGTAATTTCTCCATAGCTTCACTCTGGTCTTCAGTAAATGAACTGTCTTTCCGTTTATCAACCAAAGCAATGTAGCTGTCAAGCGCAGCATGTGCAGCATCCTTAAAATACCCATGGTCTCTTTCGTCCGGCATCAACGACAAACCCGCAGCGTATCCGACACCGGTGCCCGCACTCTTCAATCGGAACATTTCAAGATAGCTGGCCGGCAGATCCGGATAGCTTCTCCCATAGGTCTTACATACTGATCCGATCCGATCTTGTAAATACTGTTTGTCCTCATCAAAAGGCACTGAAGGATAAATATCAAAAAAGGCGGGGTGATGCTCAAGCCCAGTTTCATCCACATGCTCAAACACACCCATATACATAGGGACCAGTGGATTTGAGGGAAAGGTCTGAAGTCCCAGCCACTGAATTGAACTTTCATAGTCTCGATCAGGAATGGTCACACGGGCATCAATATTAGAGATACAGATCTTATCAAAAATATCACTATGACAGACATTGATCTCTACACTTCCGGCCCCGTTAACAAAATCACACTCTTTTTTTTCAAATTTATTTCCATCTAAATAGGGTTCAAAGGTTTTAAAATATTTCTGTTTTAATTCAATAAGATAATCATCCTTGAGCATATACGCCTCCACAAATATAGTTGGTCTGCACTAAATATTATACGTTATTATCTGGTTAGAATAGTACTATATAAATAGTACTCAAATGTCAACCCGAACAATAAAATAAAGGAATTAAATATTTTACTTTAGTTCAATTAATATAGGTTTGCGTACTCGTATAAAAGTCAGCATTATTTTAGTAGATATTTGTTTAAAAAAAACGGATGGCTAATTCAATGGTAAAAGCCTTCTGGGATAAAATTTTACCTGACCCTGACCCACTAAGACAAAAATCTAGTAGATTAAAATGTGAAATTATTTAGATTATCAAACCTCACATAAACTCTGTACAGATTTAATTTTTTAACACGTACCTGTGATTTTGGGTTCTATTGTGGCTGGGTATAATTAAGCTAATAAGTTAAGAGCATCCCACAGTTTCTGTATTATTTTTTATAGTCAAAAGACAATAATTTTTTTTGAGACAATAAGAAACCATAGGACAAAATAATTTCTCCTGCATTACTCGGCAAAAGACCGAACTTACTGATAGGTATGGCGGCAGCAATAATAAACATGCTGATACTGGTAATAAATAATCCCGGCCAACCTATCTGTTTCCAAATAAATATCGACCCGATTATGACAAATACATTTATTAAGATAACTGCAATTGGTACTGATGCTTCGGCATGAGTATAATTAATTACGCCCCAGTGGGTCTGAGGAACCAGGTCCATAGGTGCAATATCATGAAGAAATCCCATGGTAATAAAAACAATGATCAAGGCCCATACAAATAGCTCTGCAATTGAGGTCTGAAAAATTCTAAGCTGCATTTTCCGAGCAATTTTAAAAACGATGTAGCAAAGAAACGGAGTAATAAAAACATGAAATGCAAAACGAAAAAAATTAAGGAATTTCAATTCAGGTCCAGCGCCTATCAGAAAACCAATACCGCTGATAAGGTTATCGTAGAAAAGTGCAGCAAGTATGGCCAAAAAAAACATATACTGTAAATCTTTTTTGTCTACTAACCGATAAGCGTAGATAAATAAACAAATGTATATTAAACTGAAACTTAGATAAATGAAATTTGCCATATACAACCCCATCAATTTTTACAGACGATTATTACTTTCGACTACCTCACTATTGCATCATATCTTAAAAGTGAAGTTCCCTGCAAACAACGGATGGCTTCCAGGCAAACAAATTGTCTCATAATTTATTCACTCTCTGCCCCAACCGCGAAACTGGGCTTTTGCAAAACTCTCCAGACAATATATACGATAAACTTTAGAGATATACTATTCATAAAATATAACATAATTATGGGCTATATTTAAAGAATAGATTCTCAGAATTATTCATTGGGTATATGCATTCAAGAAAAAGAATGGCAAATTGATGGTAAAAACCTTCTGGAATAAAATATAAAGTAAAGAGACTCAAAATGGATTGTCCGTGACATTAAAACATTAAATTTTGAAGCCTGAACTTAAGCCGACAATTTTTATTGCTGAAATTAAACCTTATCTAACTCTGATCCATAGATACAGTAGTCTAAAATATTGATATACCGTAACTTTTAATATTATCAATCCTTACTTGAGCACTGGACAGATTTATTTTTTTGGTGCGTTCCGTGTACTCTGTGATTTGTTAAGTGTACTTGTGGTTATGTAAAAAAAGGCAGAGCCAAGGCCCTGCCTTTTTTGAGTGCTCAATTATCACGATTATGAAATCTGTTACTCAGGATCACCTATCAGATAATCGCGCGACTATTTATTGCTTATTTTATTAGCCCAGTGATCGGCTATTGTTTTTGCGGCATCACGACCGCCGAGGCCAAAGGCCAGCGCTGCAGCCGTGGCGACACCTCCAATGATGAAACCGAAGGCCATATTGACGATATTGTCCGCCAGGCCCATGGCTTTCAATCCCATGGCCAACACCAAACCCAAAATGGCGATTCGTGCAATATTGGCCACAACACTGCTTCCGCCTTGTGACAGTTTTTTGTATGCCACCGTTCCAAGAAAATTACCGATGACTAGAATCAGCGCGCCGATAAGCAGGCCACCACCAAATTCCAACACCCGGGCAAAGATTGCTGAAATCACTTCGATGCCTAAGGTATTAACAGCTGCGGTGGCTGCTGTCAACATAGAGAAAAACATTATAGCACCGCCAATTAATTTGGTTGGCGTAAAAGTCTCAGTAAACAAATTGTCTATACCGAGCTTGACAGGTAACGCGTCGATCTGCATACCTTCCAACAATCCGGTTAGCATGTAGACAACGAACTTTGCAACTAAATAGGTAACCAGCAGGATGATACCCGCGCCGATGATATTGGGTACAGCCGCCAATAGTTTATTGATCATATCCGAAGCTGGAACAGAGATAGCTGCAATGTCAAGTACACCTAAAGCAGCGACCACGACTGGCAGGAAGATACCACCAAATATAAAAGCGCTGCCGAACTTGGAAACCTTAATTTCTTCGTTACCGGTTTTTTCTGCAAGCTGTTTGTCAACCTTTTGCAGTGCAACCCCCACTAGCTCGGCTACGATTTTAGCGATTACCCAACCGGCGTAACCGACAATACCTGCGCCGATGATGCGCGGTACCGCAGCCAGGAATTGGTCAACCATATTTCTCAACGGTGCCAAAACATCAGTCAACCTAAAATGTTGTAGAACCGCCACCAGGACAAAGATAGTCAGGACGGCTTTAATCAACGAGCCGATGGGTTGAACCAGCTTGGCTCTCTGTAAAAAATCCACCTTATCAAGTATTCTTTTCAGGATGCCAGCGATAAAATTAGCAATAATCAAACCGACAATAAGAATAACCAAGCCGATTAAAGCGTGACCCAAAGTGCTTGCGACAGCGGGACCCAAAGCATTTGTGATTGTTTCAATAAAACTGTTCATCTCGTATTCCTTTCAATATATTAATTAGAATAATTAGACATCCATAATATATAAAAAGACATTGCTGTCTTGTTAACTTAACGGCAGCGCAAGATGGTACTCAGGGATATTAGTCAAATTTCCCATGTTAATTCCTCCAGTGTGGTTATAAATAAAAGAAATTAACTGTCGGCTCAAAAGGCCTTTTGTTTATTGAATATAATATTTCAGAACAACTTTAAAGAATCTAAATTCTACTATTCTATCTAACTATAATAAGCTTTTTAAGCTTTTATTGTAGTATTAGATTTTGTTTAGCTATTTAAATATATAGAATACAAATACATACATATCAAGGATAATTTCAAAATGGGAAGATAATTGTGCCAAGAAACTACCATTAATGAAATATAAGGAGGGAAGATGAAGGGCATTTATTCTATATCTACAAAAAAAAAGAACCGTAATTAATACTGAAAAAAGCCGATTATGTTCTTTTTTACTTGCCCAGAGAGAAGGTAGGTTTTAGCTCTTTATGAGGGAACATTACTCTTGATAATTTTAATATTTAAGGAGAATACAAAATCAACATAAACAATAAAAGTTTAGACATCCACTGACCATGAAAAATATTACATATAATCATGGCCTATATTTATAGGATAGATTCTCATGCCTGATTTTCAAGCTACCTTTTATTGAACTTCCTGCGGATCTCTTCTCTTTCTTTGGGTGAAAGCCGATCCATCTTTTGCAGTTTTTTACGGATAGTTTTTCGTTCTTCAGCAGGGAGTTCCTGCATCTGTTTGTATCGCTTTTTGTAGGTCTTTTTTTCTTTAGTAGACAATTTTTCAAACCTATTCATCTTTTGGCGAAGTTCTTTTTGCTTTGAAGGCGGCATGGATTTAAATTTCTCAGCCTTACGTTTAAGCTTTTTTCTATTCGTATTGGAATATTTCTTTTTATTACTATTTTTCTTTGACTGGGAATTGCCTGCAATTCGAAAATTTGATCTTTGCTCCTGTTTGAACTTATAATTTTTTCTTGTGTTTTTAGCAGAACCAGACCCGCCAAAAGATGGGCCTGCAAATATAAGCAGAAGACCGGAGATCATAAAAAACAAAACTACCTGCTTCTTAAAAGAATGGAATAATTTAAACCAGTGCTTTGCCATGATTTGTTATGCCCTCCCTTTTATGTAAATATGCTCCCTGATTCTGACTGTCCAGTAACTTTACCAGTCTTTCCAGCGCTTCCATTTCCTGAAGCATTTCCAGGTTCTCCAGTAATTCTTCATCGTCTACCATTAACGTTTCATCCTGTACAATTTGCGAAGTGTTTAAAGCATTATCAGAACTGGTAAAATTATTCAAACCATACCAACCCAAAAAAACAATCAATAAACAGGCTGCGGCAATAGAAGGCTTAAGGCTCCGATTTACCATAAATACCCATTCCCACCAGTAGTCCGATTTCTCAACTCTTAATTTACGGACAATTGAATCAGAAAGAGCCTGCGTCTTTTCCGCAGCAAGTTCAGGAGATGAGCTGCTTTGTTTAGATGCCTGTAAAAGTTCAAGCAGTTTTTCTTTTTCTAGCCTGCAGGGCTCACACGTTGCAAGGTGCTTTTCCCAGACAATTCTTTGACCAGAATCCATCTCGCCATAAACATCAAGAAGCAGTTTATCTTTACGTTCAGAGCATATTTTCATATTAATCTCCTTTACTTCTTCCAATCACTCAAAGTTTTTTGTAAAGCACGGGTCGCACGGAAAAGATGGCTCTTCACTGTCCCCTCTGCAGAACCCGTTATTTTTGCAATTTCTTTTATACTCATTTCATTTAATACCTTTAATTGAAAAACGTTTCGCTGTTTTTCCGGAAGCAAATGCAATGCTTTTTGAATCTCCTGATCAAAATGTTTTGTCTGAAGTACATTCAACGGATTTTTATTCTCATTTTTGTCCGGCATATCATCAAGCATTTCTTTACCAAAACCATCCTTATCCTTTTTTATCCGCCAGAATGAAAAAATGTTTGCCAATTTTAAACGCTTTTTTCTGCCATCCAGATACGTATTATAAATTATCCGGTAAAGCCAGGTAGAAAATTCAGACTCTCCTTTAAATCGGTTAATATTTCTTAAGACCTTTAAAAACGACTCCTGGGTGATATCCTGCGCCTGTTCATGATCTCCTGAACACATATTAAAAGCAATTGCATAGGCCTGGTTCAGGTAACGGCTAAACAATTCATCAAGAGCATCTTTATCCTGTTCACGGGCTCGTACTAACAGATCTTCGTCTTTCAAAACCATACAAATCCTTCCGAGAGAAAGTGCCTGTTTCCTGTTAAAGCGGGTATATCCTCCTCTGTTAATTCGTTATACTACACATTAAATTTTACTCAAGATAATTTAACCGGGTTAATTTCTTCCTCCCCTTGTCGTTCCAGATCTCTCTGTTCCTGAATAAGGGCTGCTGCTTTGCCTTGACTGACGGCCCCTGCTCTGTCTTGACTCATAACTCCGTTGCTGTTTTGACTGAGTACTTCTATTCTGATTTGTTATACTTCTATTGTAGCTTTTCTGTTTATTTGACAAACCACCTGCCCTGCTGATACTGTTTCCTGATCTTTTACGGTTCTGTTTTGAAACCGAAGAGGTTCGGATCTTTTTTTGACTGGTTCGAACCGTTCTTGTTTTATCCTGTTTCAAGCCCCTGCCGGTCTTTGATACTTTTCTATTATTTTGTTTAACAACATTAAAGTTACTCCTTTTGCCGGTTCGATCAGACCTGTTCTTAACCGTTTTTACGGTTCTTCTTTTATTTTCTTTTACAACTTTTGGTGTCTTCCCCTGGTCTTTTCGCACAAACCTCTTCTTGATATTTTTCTCAAAACTTTTTTTGCGCGATAATTTACCCGGTTTTCGTGTTACTTCTTTTTTTATTCTCTTCGAATCAGACTTATTTGAAACATCCCTGCCCTTTTTTATTTTACCGGAAGGGCCAATATCTGTATTCGTATATCTTTTCTTATTTTCTTTACGTTTATTTCCATCAACACTCTCTCTTCTTTTTCTGTCCGACCTCTTTTTCAAATCATTATTTGTAAATTTTTTCCTGTTTCGATCTTTTGTAACCTCTGCAAGCCTTTTTTTATTTAAACCTGCCCTGTTTTTCCCTGTAACAATTGGTCTGTTATATTTTGATGAAGTCTTAATTTTTTTATTAACGCTCCTTTTCAGAGGACGATTATTATATTTTAATTTACCAACTCTATTTGAATCGTATTTCTTAATTCTCGAGATCTTTGCTCTGTTCGGTTTATATCTTAATCTGTCATTGCTTGATTTATATCTGTTAATTCTATTTTTCTGATTATATTTTTTATTCTGGGCAAAAGCTGCGCCCCTGTAATTGTTATGATCTCTGACCTTACGAAGACCTGCACGCCTGTAATTATTGTGTTTGTACAAGTCCCCATGTCTTAAAACCCTTGCATGACGGTAATTTCTATATTTATGCTTATCATAATAGTAATTATGACTGCCATATCTTACCCTTGACCTCGGACCCCAGTAACGATGACTGTAATATAACTCATAGGGTGCAAGGGGAAACCAACCGATATTGATACTTGAGTTTATCCAGCCTACTCTGCCCGGATACCAGTTAAAACCGATATTAAAGAGCGGCAGCCCAGCACTGACCATTACCCTGCTCACAGGAGGCCCCCAGTACCAACGGTTCCGTACCTGTACCCAGTTACCATAATGATGCGTCACATAACCAAACGGCTCATCCGGTATCCAAGTCTGTTCTCCGTGCCATACAGTCCATCTTCCGGATGAAAAAGGCGTCCAGTCCACACTCACAGATGAAGGTCTCCAAAAATAACGATAATCACCTTCATAATTGACTCTTTCCCATCGTCCGTGTTTCTCAAGTGCATATGCTTCATTCTGCAGTCCGGCTGGAAGATATTGTTCTGATTTCCCACGTGACTGCATCCTCTTATCCCAAACCTTGTCTCTGTCAGAGTTCCACTTATCCCATTTAGGATAAGTATTTCCGGATGCTGCGCTAACACGATCAGCAGTTACAACAAGTGAGGATGAACCTGCAAGAACCTCATGACTTCCTTTGGTTCCTGACTTTTTAAAAACTACCGATCCTTTAAGACCAACAACTTCTGCCTGGTCATCATCCAGATAAAGATCACAGCTGGCTTCAGGAGGAACAACCAGATCACCAAAGGGGTTGGTGACCTTAATTTCAGCATTAGAACTGTTATTGTAAAACCGTGCAGATCCGGAAGATACTTCAACCTCGGTTAGCTCACTTTTCAGTTCAGTAAGCTGAACCTGGGTTTCTTCTCCAATACGCATCATTGTATTGTTGGGCATGATGATCTCAGATTTACCGTCTTCAGAAGAATACAGGACATCATAATTTCCAAAAGGCGTATTTTCTGCCGCAACCACCCAGTCATCTTCATCAGGAACATAGCGCAGAAGCTGCCCATCAATATGCGCAATCCGCCCCACAAGAGTATTCTTTTCTGCCTCTTCTTCACTGTCTTCAGCCCGAATACTGCTCAAACCGAAAAAAAACATTGAAATACTCAAACTTATAATTACAAAGAACTTCTTATATGAATTTTCCATTTTTTTCTCCTTTCATTTGCCTTTATTAACTTAGACGCTCAAAGAAGAAAATGGTTTACATGCGAAGGAATTTTTTTAGAGATTTAAGAAAATTAGAAGTTTATTTCACAAAAAATAATTTTTCCCTTTTTTATCGCGGCTTCTATATTAAGTGTATAATTATGGTACAAATATAGAATTTTCAACAAAAATTATTACTTGAGTACATCTTTCTTGATACTGTTTTGTAGATATTTTTCATTATATTTTATCTATTTATGACATCAATAACTCTAAATGAATATCTTTTTTATAATATTGGTTGACAATTATGTTTTGTTAATTGTAAGGTGATTTTAAACAATCGCTACTTCTATTCAATGTATAAGTTATAAAATAGCCAAATCAAAATTCTATTAACACCTAAACAAAAAAGGCTGAGTGCAGTGAAAAAACCTACAAATGTTGCCACAGATTCATTCTTCGATAACCCTATACAAGTTAGATATGAAAAGCAACCAACAGATATTACTAACGAAGCCCCCCTCAAAACATTAATAGCTATTACTATACCTCGGAGATAATTATGGATTTTTTTGATTTAATTTCTAGTAATTTGGACACTATAAAAGCTCACCCCAAATTATTTATATTATTCACCATTTTCACTTTTACCTTCGCATTTAGTATTGCCAGTTATGTGTTCAGCGAACGGATAAACATAATGAAAGAAAGAATATCTGCAAAAGACGATTTGCTGGATGAATATAGACAAAGACTACATCTAGTTGACACCACAAAAACTGCATATTCGCAACTAACAAACAAAGAGTTAAAGGCCGATGCTTTCGATGTCGTTTCAAAAATGAGAGAGTACTTACTGCAAGTCGATACAAGAAACAAATCACAACGTGATTTATATAGCAAAAGAATGAGGCAGGCAAAAACAGAAGAAGAAAGGCAGCGAATATGGGATGAAGATACATCTGCCATGCTTAAGGCTCCGTCTTTAAATATTAAGTATTCAGCAAAATTTCAATCAAAAGCAATTTTGCTAAGGGATGAAATACTTTCACGTTTACCAAAAGACCAAAAAGACCAAAATGCGTATTCAGACTACGAACACCCAACCAACCCAATAGGGCTTGGGATCGTAATTAATGACTTAGATAGGATCGCAAAAAATCTACCGAGATAAATTTCATAACGAATCGCTTGAGTAATCGACGCGCTTAAAGCTGCGCGCGTCTCAGCTCCAGCGTTAGGGTACACAGAACAATATGGTGTATGTGATGAGAATCATCAAGGGGCGGGAAATAACTGACAATGCCTTGCCTGTTAATAGATTATGAGGGAATATAATAGTTCTATAAAACCAATTAGAGAAGGAGGAACACATTGAATAAAGACATTCAAATCATGCCATGTCTAGACATGCAGAACGGGCGCGTTGTCAAAGGAATCCATTTCGTGGACATACAAGATGCGGGTGATCCGGTTGAATGCGCACGAGCTTATTGTGAGGCCGGCGCAGACGAACTGGCGCTGCTGGATATTACAGCCACGGTGGAAGGTAGAGCCACCATGCTCGACGTAGTTAAACGCGTGGCCGAAGTCACAACCGTGCCATTCACTGTTGGCGGCGGTATATCTGATGTAAAATCAGCCGAGTTGGTGCTAAACGCGGGAGCAAACAAAGTGTCAACCAGCAGCGCTGCCTTTCGGAAGCCTGAAGTGATCGAAGAAATGGTCAAAATGCTTGGAGCCGAGAAGGTGACGGTGGCTATCGATGTTGATCAGAACGCGGCTATGCCCTCGGGCTATGAAGTCTATATTGACGGCGGACGGACAGCCACTGGCGCAGATGCAATCGAATGGGCAAAGCGCATTGACGGATACGGCGTTCCGGTTATTCTGCCTACAAGCAAAGCGGGCGACGGCGTGCAGACCGGTTATGATCTGCCGGTGATAAGAGCGATTAAAGAAGCGGTCTCGGCAGATGTGGTGGCCTCCGGTGGGGCTGGGAATTTGGATCATTTCTATCAGGCAGTGGAAGCGGGTGCTACAATCTTACTTGCCGCGTCTGTGTTCCATTTTGGGATTATTGGAATTAGCGAATTGAAGGACTACTTACGTAACCGGGGTGTTGCCATTCGCTGAAGCCTCCAGGGCATCGGATTGTCATTTCCCAACTACAACTTTGAGAGAGATGTGAACAATAACAAATTTTGTGAACCTATATTACTAAATAGTATTTTTTTCTGACGAATCGCTGGAGCTGAAGAATGAATACAATTTTATATAACCGATTTTTTCAGAAAGGAAATGCCGGAAGAAAATTATGAATATAACTATTTTTGGAATAGGTGTATGGTGGATTATAGGAATAATCCTTGTTCTTTTAGAATTTTTACTGCCTGGACTGGTAGTTGTCTTTTTAGGACTTGGAGCTTTTTTAGTAGCTGCACTGCTGCACTTTGAGATTATTTCCGGCATATCTCAGGAATTGCTTGCCTGGTTTGCTTCTTCCCTTTTCTTTCTTGTTACACTGAGATTTCTTGTGATCATGTACTATCCGAGTGATACAAAAAAGAAAGATATAAATGAAGATAATGAAGTAATAGGCACAGTTGTAAACCTGCTTGAGGATATAACGGAAAAACAAAAGGGAAGAATTAAACATAGAGGCTCAACCTGGCCTGTAGAAAGTGAAAATGGTGAAGAGATTAGAACCGGAGAAAAAGTTAAAATCATTGGTAGAGACAATCTTACATGGATTGTTAGAAAAATAAATTTATAAGGAGATATGATGTACACAATTATTGCGATACTTATTATAGTAATGATATTTTTAGTTCTTAAAACTTTCATAATTGTATCCGAGCGGGAAAATGTCATTGTTGAAAGACTTGGAAAATATTCTAAAACTTTAAAGCCCGGGTTTTATTTTTTGATTCCATTTCTTGATAATGCTGCCTACATTCAGGAGATGCGCGAGCAGGTGATTGATATTCCGGCACAGAGTGTTATTACCAGCGATAACATTCAGGTTGAGGTTGACGGACTTTTATACCTGAAGATTATGGATGCAAAAAAAGCAAGCTACGGGATTGGCAATTATCTTGCTGCATGTATTAACCTTGCACAAACAACCATGCGTTCTGAAATAGGAAAAATTACTCTTGGTGAAACTTTCTCAGAAAGAGAAGAAGTTAATGTGAAAATTATCAATGAGATCGATAAAGCATCTGATCCCTGGGGGGCAAAAGTGTTGCGTTATGAAATAAGAGACATTCGTCCATCCGCTCATGTGATTGACACGCTTGAAAGAAGAATGGAAGCAGAAAGAGAGAAACGTTCACAAATTACAATGGCAAGCGCTGAAAAAGAAAGGCTTATAAATATCTCCGAAGGCGAACGCCAGAGCGCAATAAACATTTCTCAGGGTCAAAAAACCAAACAGATAAATGAGGCTGAAGGTAATGCAGAATCTATAAAACTCATTGCCGGAGCATCTGCACAAAGCATCATTCTTGTTGGTTCTGCAATTAAGGAACCCTGCGGAGATGAGGCTTTAAAAATGAGACTTGTTGATCAATATATAGATCAATTAGGAAAAGTAATTGAATCCTGTGATGTTTCCGTTTTCCCTGCAGGACTCGCATCTATTAAGGGAATTTTTGATGAAATAAGAGATACGGAACAAGTTAAAGAGGGAGGTAAGTTATGTCTATAGATTTATTATTTTTACTAGTCGTTGTTGGTGCATTATTTTTATATTTTTTATTTGCTCTTATGAAATCTATTCGGATGGTTCCTGCAAAATCTGAATTTATTGTAGAAAGACTTGGAAAATACAGCAAAACACTTGAAGCAGGCTTTCATCTTTTAATTCCACTCATAGAAGAGGTTGTATATATCCAGAATTTAAAAGAAAAAACTATTGATGTTCCCTCACAGGAATGTTTTACAAAAGATGAAATTCAGGTGGAGATCGATGGCGTTATTTATCTTCAGGTAATTGATTCTGTTAAGGCAAGTTACGGAATTACTGATTATCAGTTTGCTTCAATACAGCTTGCTCAAACTACAACAAGAGCTATTGTCGGAACGCTGGATCTGGACAAGACATTTGAAGAAAGAGAATCTATCAGCGCGAAGGTTGTTGAAGTATTGGATGAAGCTGCTCAGAAGTGGGGCGTGAGAATCCTTCGTTTTGAAATTAAAAATTTAATTCCTCCTGAATCTGTACGTCAATCAATGGAAAAGCTTGTTACTGCTGAAAGAGATAAAAGAGCTATTGTTGAAGCTGCTAATGGTGAAAAGCAGTCACTTATTAATACTTCAGAGGGAACAATGACTGAAATGTTCAATATTTCCGAAGGCGAGAAAGCAAAACTGATTAATGAAGCAGAAGGAAAGGCTCAGGAAATTTTATCACTCGGTAAGGCCACCGCGGAATCGATTAGTAAAATTGCAAGTGCAATAAATTCAACCGGTGGAAAAGAAGCTATTAAGCTTGAGCTAAGTCAGAAGTATTTCAGCAAAATAGGCAAACTTTCTGAGAATAAAAATAAAGTAATTTTTCCTGGCGATCTGACAAAAATGAATGAGCTCCTTAAATCTATGGGAATAGATATATAACAGTTGCCGGAGAACGGGGTCGAAAAAAATAAGGGGGCAGAGTTGCCCTCTTTACAGACCCAAAACATTATAAGGATGGTGAATAAATGAGCAAACCATTGAAAATAATCCTGGTAATAATTGCATTCTCAATTTTAACAATTATAACCTCATATATCTACCTTCCAATTAATAGAGTTGGAATCACTTCAGAATTAATCATGCTTGGAGATCTTAACAACGACAATACCTGGGATGATAAGGATAATCATAAATTACAAGAATCGTTAGCTAATCCATTTTTTAGCAGCAGCTTATCACAACTAAAAATTGATATTAACAAAAACGGATTAATAGATAATGAAGACCTCACGTTTTTAAAAAATATTTATAAATTCACCAACCCTTACATTGCAGAACAAAAAACAAATAACAAAGGTTCATATTTCCCAAAACCAAGAGAACTATTCAAGTATCTGCCTAAATCTGAATATATTCAAAGACCGCTATTCGTTCTTGAACATAGTATTGTGTCTGAATCACCACTTTCTTTTTTGAAAAACTACAACTTAATCAAGATACAACACCTTACGAAAAACAACTTCTTTATGAAATATATAATGAAGCGCTTCGGTTCTCATTTGCTTATTCTATTCGGAAGAATAAACTTTCAGAAATTGAAGATTCATATATACAAAAAAAGATTGAGTACTGCGACATTCTTTTTAATCAAAAAGAATACTATAACTTATTGCTTCATTTGATAGCTATGGTGGAAGATGCTGAAACATTAACAATCAGGACACAATCTAATTTTATAAAACAAGTTTTGTATTTTAGAGATAAACTTAAAACATTGCTTGTTTCTAAGGAGTTTGAATCCTTTAAGGATGGGGAATTATCACATCTTGATATTTTTGAATTAATTGAAAAAGACATAAAATCAGAGTTGGTCATTTCTATTGATCTAAACAACTTGTCTCCTCCCAGAGATTTGCTAAATTTACAAAATTATCTGGACAGGGCTGAATGGCAGGCATTTAAAAGCAAAACAAAACAGGCTGCTTTTAAGGAACTCATCCTATACGCACAATATGATCGTAGATATCTTAGGGCTGCCTCAAAGACCTCACCTAAACTTCAAGATATTCAGTTAAAAAACCATAATTTGCCTATGATTCTACTTTTTCGAGAATCTTTAAGAATCACAAATAATGACAAAAAAGCCGCATTAGGACTGCTTGATGAGGCGATAAGAATTCCCATGGCCTGGGTAAAAAGTATCCCGAAAAGTGTATTGCCAAGTTCTATTGCTTTAGAAAACTTTTTATTACCAGGGAATAAAGAAGACGGTTCAGATAAAAGCCGTCATTGGAATGTATTTGGTGGTGTTGCAATTTATAAATCTCCGAAAGAATCACTTATTCTTGCTTTAAAACGTGAAATCATGGACTTAAAAGAACAGAACTATTCTAGTGATGCTATGCAGGAATTTATAAGAGATACAATAGCCAATATTAATGGCATCTATTATGTCGTCTCCATTGATCCAGGTTTAATATTGGACAACAAAAAATTATAACAACACACTAAAGAATTAATATACTCAAACCGTAAGCATCTCAGCTTCAGCGTAACCCTTATCTAATCTATAAACCAAAATACTTATGAAAATTTGTATTTTTTTAATTATTTTTCTTTTTCCGTTTCCTGTGTTTGCAAATGAATGTGTAATATTGCTGCATGGTCTTGCCAGAACTGCTTCTTCAATGAATAAAATGGAACAGCGTTTATTAAAAGAAGATTATAAAGTAGTTAATGTTGACTACCCTTCTAGAAAATACGAAATAGAAGAGCTTTCAACCCTGGCCATTGAAAAAGGTCTTGAAGGCTGCAAAACGTATAAACCGACAAAAACACACTTTGTAACTCATTCCCTGGGGGGTATTCTGATAAGGCAGTACCTCACAAAACATAAGATTGAAAAGTTAGGCAGGACAGTAATGCTTGGTCCTCCAAATAACGGAAGTGAAGCAGTTGACAAACTTAAAAATATTCCCGGTTACAAATTTATTAACGGGCCTGCTGGAATGCAGCTTGGCACAGGTGTTCAAAGCATCCCACAATCCCTGGGAGAAGCCGATTTTGAAGTCGGGATTATTGCGGGAACACATTCCATAAACCTGTTTCTATCCATGCTTATACCTTCAACTGATGATGGTAAAGTTTCTATAGAAAGTGCACATCTAAAAAATGAGAAAGATTTTATGGATGTACCGGTTTCTCACCCATTCTTAATGAAAAATGATCAGGTAATTGAAAATGTTATCAGGTTTATTAGGTATGGTAAATTTATCAAGCTATTAAGTAATTGACTCGCTTAAAGCTACGCACCACTACTAAAACTATAGGGGAAAAACAAAAAAATATGCTAATTCAACTTGTACCTTTAAAGCATAAAATTACAGACAACTCATGTATAAGACGCTGCAAAATAAAGCGGCTTAATGACGATGGCATAAATAATGAGACAGATCTTTGGTTTCAATTTGACAGATCAATTTCTCCTCCACAAGATGATGATTGTGACGCGTACTTGCTCGCGGTTGTTATGGATGCGATGAAGGAAAATAAAAATATAGAAGTTAAAGGAGGTGTCTCAAGGCAATTACTCAGTAACCTGGTTGAGTATCAGGCTATATGGAATAAATGGCTGCCAAACATTTATAGCCAGATTGATATTAGTGTTGATCGTATAAGAACTGGTGGTGCAAAAATACCTGGGGCTATATGCGCTTTTTCAGGAGGCATTGATGCGACATTTTCTGTATGGCGACACACTCAATTAAAATGCAGCTACAGGTCACATAAAATAAATTTATGCGCGATAGTACACGGATTTGACATTCCACTTAAAGATGAAATCGCATTTAATAATTCTAAAAATAAAGCCCAAAACACACTAAACGACATTGGCATAAACCTAAAACCCATAAAAACAAATTATCGCAATGTCTCAAGAGTAAATTGGCAACATTCATATTCCTGTGCTCTTGCAGCTGCCCTCAGCAACTACAAGAACGCTGCAGGAACATGCATTATTGGAAGCAGTGAGCCGTATGATTCACTTGTTATTCCCTGGGGTTCATCTCCCATAACAGATCATTTGTTAAGTTCAGACGAATTTGTTGTCATACATGATGGTGCAAGCCACAGTCGAACAGAAAAAGTTAAAGAAATTTCCGAATGGAAAACTGGAAAAGAAAATTTGCGGGTATGCTGGCAGGGAGCTTATAAAGATAGAAATTGCGGGACATGCGAGAAATGCGTTAGAACAAAACTTAATTTTTTGGCTGTACAAACCTCTATTCCAGGATGCTTTCCCAACTCCAACCTTATTAACGATATGAAAAAAGTTACATTCAAAAACGATATCCATCGAGCAGAATGGAGACAAATATATGAGTATGCAGTAAAAAATAAAATAAAAGAGCCATGGGTAAACAAACTTTCGTCAATCATAAACAACAAGTCTATAATTAATCTCATATTACCAAAGAGAATAACACAAAGTAAGATTGTAAGAAAAACAAACCGCCTCTTAACGCGCGTCTTATCTAGACATTAGAAATCAAAAATAAGAATTATAAAATAATGCAAGATAGGTTTATTATTCTCAAAGAAATTCTGAAAGCAGAATGCGGTCATGGTAATGTTTATTACCTGCCGAATACTGGTAATTGGGGAGACGGATTGATCCGATATGGAACGTTGAAGTTCCTTAATGATATAAATATTAATTTCAAAGAATTAAAAAAATTCAAAAGGTTCAAAAGAGACTGGTTTTTCCCATCGCTCAGGGGAGGTACGGTTATCTATGGGGGCGGCGGCTCCTGGTGTAAACTATGGAACAAATCGAATGATAAAGTTAAGAGACTAAATCAAAAATTCAAGGTTATTGTATTGCCATCTACGTATGAATTGACATACTCAATTCCCGGAATCCGCTTCTTCTGCAGAGATATGTTTGAAAGTAAACAAAATATGCCTAACGCTACTTTTTGTCATGACATGGCCTTTTACATCGGAAAACAGTTTCTTAGAAAAGTGAAAGGCTCTGGAAAAGGATATTTTTTTCGATACGACAAAGAAAGCTCAAACAGAATTAAAGTTCCATCATGCAATAACGATATCAGCATCAGAGGTGATCATCTATCCAATATTTCACAATTTTTTGTCGAAATAAGCAGATTTTCAGTAATTTATACTGATCGACTGCACGTTTCTATAGCAGCATGCCTTTTAGAGAAAGAAGTTCACTTATATCCAGGTTCATACTTTAAAAATCTTGCTGTTTATAAATCCAGTATAAAAGACTATTTTGAAAACATCTATTTTCATAAAGAATTCGATTTCTAACAATTCATATCATCAGATCCCGACCATCACAGCTGACTACAATCGTTTCAAAAAAAGGGCTCACTCATATTTAAATATCAATACAACTATCATAAAAAAATTCTTCAAAATCACATAAACTTAACACTTCTTTCTTCTCCATAACATAGACTTAGCAATTTTAGTTTCAAAAATGCTTTTAACAAATACTTTAAAGGAGTTAATACCGCTTACTCTCCATCTATGAGATTAAACAGAAAGCTTGCTGATGTCACTAATGCTGTGCCGATATTCTTCGTGGCAGCACTTATAAGCTTCACCTACAATATGTGTTTTGAATTAACTCAGGATTTGTACTTTATTCTCTAATTAAGGTTATTGCAGGAAGGAGTAATGAAGTTCCGTTGGATTTATAGATTATTACCTGTCTTTCTTTATTCCTCTTTGTTTTTTATCTGTGTTAAGTTAATAGTCTGCTTCGAACTGATATATAAAGGTAGAAATTACATTAAGTTTTGAAAGATTAAGTTTTGCAGGAAGCGGATTAAAAGGGCCTGCATTATCAATGGCATGAATAGATGCCTGGTCAAGAACGGCTTGTCCTGAAGGACTAGTGATTTTCACGTCAAGCAGTCCGCCGTCACTTTTCAGAGTAAAGCAGAGCGTTATTTCACCTTCCAGCTTATTCTTTTTCGCAAATTCCGGATAAATCCAAGCATCGTTTATTCTCTGTCTAAGATGAGAGAGATAAGAAGTATATTTCGCGTCTCTGGTATTTAGAGATATGGTGGCTTCTTTCTGCATAGTAATGTTTTCTTTAGCCGATTTTTTCTTTAAAGGAGGATCAATTAATCTTTTTGATTTAAGTTCCTTTTTGATACTTTTTATATTTTCTATAGGCTGCTTTTTAAGTGATTGCGGTTTTTTTCTTATAAAATCTACTTTAAATACTTTTAGTTTTGGAAGAGACTTTTTATTAATTGATAAAGGTAAAGCAATAATAATTGATAAATGAATTGCAGTTGACAAAAGTAGAAAAGACTTGAAGCGGTTTCTGTCAATTAGTAAACTTGAGATTTGTGTGAATACTTTTAAGAACAATTTATTACCTTTATTTGTTTCACTAAATTATATAATTTTACTTTCTAAAAGCAATATAAAATAGTATGTCTGTAATATCAAATTATTGTTATTAATGTATCCTTTAGTTTTAATAAGCTTATAATAAATTTTAGTTCTTGTTTACTTTATTAAATATTGTTATAGATTAATAGTAATCAAAATTATTTATCTTTTCCAATAAAGCATAAAACAATGCGAAAAAATCATTATTATATAATTGCATTATTATTTCTATTTACCGACATTTCTTTACCTCAATCTGTATTTTCCTCTAACATAGCAGTTATTACGAGAAAAAACATCATCCCTTATGAAACATTTCTAAATGGTTTCAATAACAGCTTTAAAAAATCAAAGATTTCACAAGAGAAAATTAAAGAATTCTATTTTGAGCCAAATTTAAACATTGATGACCTTAATGAAAAAATTGTTTCTTTTAAACCCGACCTTATAATTACTGTTGGTTCAGGAGCTTTAAAATACGCGTTAAAACAGCTCCCGGACATTCCCATAATTTATTCAATGATTATTAATCCTGAAACTATTGAGGGAATACACCAAAAACATGTTTCCGGTGTCAGTATGCTGGCAAGTATTGATGATAAATTTGTCATGCTAAAAAAAATAATACCAAATGTGAAAAGTGTTGGCGCAGTTTATAATCCTTCTGAATGCGGTAAAGAGGTCCGTGCCGCAATAACTTCAGCAAAAAAAGTGGGGTTGGAGTTAAAGGCTGTTCCTGTGCCTTCCTCAAAAGAGACCATCACCGCTATGGATAATGTCATGGCCTCTGTTGATGCTTACCTGCTTTTTTTTGACAGAAAAGTTCTTAACCAACAGACTTTCAGCCATCTTTTGTCTTTATCTTTTCGAAAAAAAATTCCAATAATCGGACTTTCTGAAAAGTATGTAAATCTTGGCGCTCTTTTTTCTCTTGACGTTGAGATTAATGATATTTCTTCCACTGTTCTCAGATGCGCTGAATTAATTATTAATGAAGGCAGGGAATGTTCGATTAATAAAACTAAATCCCTCCCCTGGGAACTTACGGTAAATAAAAAAATAGCAGATAAAATGGGGATAATAATTCCGGATTATATTCTTCAGCGTGCTAAGTTTATAAAGGAATAATCAGCAAAATAGTTCAGTTTTAAATTTTTAAATAACTTTACTTTTTAAAGGAGTTAAAATGTATAAGTCAGCATATTGTTCAACAACACTGATAATATTATTTTCTCTAACCTTTGTGTTATTCAGCTTCACGAATGCCTTCTGTGCGTCAGCAAATCAAAAATATGACTCTGAGATTGAAGCTCTCTCCCTGTTTTACTCTGATGATGACGTGATATATTCTGTTTCAAAAAGGGAAGAAAATATCATGGAATCTCCCTCTGCTGTTTACACCGTCTCTGCAGAGGATATTAAATATTCCGGGGCGAAGAAACTAACGGACATTTTCAGGATGGTGCCTGGAGTTGATGTGGTTGATATAAATTCTTATTATACTGGTGTCCAGTCAAGGGGATACTCTTTTTTTCCAAAATATGCCCGGCATATGCTTGTGCTGATTGACGGTCGTACAGTTTATTCTCCACAGATAAATACAACCTTCTGGGACCAAATACCGGTCTTTGTTGAAAATATTGAACGGGTAGAGGTTATAAAAGGTCCAAATGCGGCCCTTTATGGTGCAAATGCTTTTAATGGTGTGATAAATATAATTACTAAAGATCTCGATGAGACCAAGGGAGGTCTTGTTTCAACAACTGTCGGTAACAGAGAAACCTCATGGTCAACTGTCAGGCTGGGGGGAAGTAACGGAAAACTCTCATACCAGGCAACTGCGGGGTATCATGAAACTGAAGGGTTTAGCGGATCGAGAAACAGATTTAGAAAGCCTCAAGCCACCTTTCGAGCGGATTACAAGATAGATAAGACCTCTATGCTCAGCCTGCATTCCGGTTATGCCGGCGGTGACCGGGAGATAGGTTTAACTGATGATCCTGAGGTAACTTCATATTATTTGATGACAAAATATGAAAAGGAACTTAGTGAAAAGAATAAACTCTCTGTGCAGTATTATCATGACTACAGAAACTCTGCTATGAGCTTTGGCCATGACGATAAGCTGCGCTCAAATGATGTTGAGGTACAGTTTAACCGGAATTCTAAAAAATATAATTTGGTGTTCGGTTCTGGGTACCGGATTGACATGGTAAGACACGGTTTCTTGTCCGGGGAGGATTTCAATGCTTACACAACTAAAGGTTCACACAGTTTAAACCTGGAAACAGATTATAATCACATTTTTAAAACATTTATTAACTTTACCTATCATATAAATAAAAAGCTTCACTTAACCGGAGCGATGATGCTTGAAGATAATGGTTTTGTGAAGGAATTGATGCTTTCACCAAAAGGCTCAATTGTATATCTTCCGGAAGAAAATCAGTCCTTTCGCTTCAGTGTATCCCGGGCATACCGAACGCCTTCATTTATTGAAGAAGCCGCCGACTTTTCAGTTCCTTTTCGTGAAGATCCGGGCTACATCGGGCAAAGAGGAGACAGCGGCTTGTCTCCGGAGAGAATTGTTGCGTTTGAGCTCGGTTATCGGGGAATATTTCTGGACAGCCGACTTACTGCAAATGTAGAACTTTTCTATCACGACATAAATGACCTTATTACTTATGATGATCACGGAACAAATATTTTCCAATACATGAACGGTAAAAACAATACTGTTAAAGGTTTAGAAACATCATTTTCATGGCAGGTTTATGACTGGTGGAAACTTAAATTTAATTATACGTATCAGGAGGGATCTGATGACGACTTTGACGGTTATATAATAGAACAGAAAGCAGGGCTCTTGAACCGGTTTTTGCTCCCCAAAGGGTTTGTTGCGAATGTACAGACGTACTATGTAGATCAGCTTCATTTTGTGACAGAACCGTTTACACCGGAAAGTACGGTTAACGATTATATCCGGCTTGACATTCGCTTTTCTAAAACCTTTTTAAATGATAAAATAGAATTGGCTGTAATTGGTCAGAATCTTCTTGACACAAGACATGAAGAATATCCCGAAGCCCTTGGTGCTGCCGAGGCAAACAGGATGTATTTTTTTGAATTAAGTTACCGATTTGGTCTGTGATAGCTTCGATATTTTCATAAATAATTAACTTTACCAGTATAATATTTTAGATGAAAAATAATGGCCTCAAATAAAAGCAGCAAATACTTAATCGGTTACAGAAAAAGAATTGTAATAAGTATTATTCTTTTGTTAATAGCTGTTATTTTCCCTCTTACATTGTACGGGGTTATAACAGACAGGGGCATTATTAAATCTAACCTTGAAAATAATGGTATTTATCTTGTTAAAAATCTAGCTCAAAACAGTGAGACAGGTGTCTTTTCAGAAAATGAAATATTTTTAAAAACAGCACTACTTGCCATACTTAATGCGGATGATACGGTGTGGGCAGCTGTTTATGGTACTGACGGAAGTCTTATAAGTTTCAGGTCAGCTAATGGTATGAATATACCTCCTGCATTGAAAAAATGGCTATCTTTCAAAAAAGACGGATCTGTTGATGTTTTTCATAAGCATCTATTAAGTTTTGGTGACAGTAAATTTTTGGATTTTTATTCCCCAATATTTTTAAGGAAAGATCTTCAAATAGATAGCGATTTCGAGGTTGGAAATAAGACTCCTGATGAGGATGAAATAATCGGAGTGGCTCGTGTTGGAATGAACATAGAGGGTATTTCAAAACGTACTAATGAGATAATCAGGACAGCACTAATTTTAACCAGTATTTATTTTTTTCTGGGTGTTGCCGCTATTTTTTATATTGGGAAAAAGATCTCAATGCCTTTACAAGAACTTTCAAATGGTGCAAAAGCCATAGGTGAGGGTAATCTTCTTACCAGAATCGAGGTGAAGTCCGATGATGAGATTGGCGCCCTTGCAAATTCATTTAATAATATGGCTGTTGAGCTTAAATCGAATATTGACAAACTCATTGTTTCGGAGCAGGAAGTAAAAAAAAGGGGTGAATTTCTTGAGAATCTGCTTGAAAGCGCCAACAGTATCATTATTGAAATTGACTTAAGAGGAATTGTAACCCGGTTTAACCGTTTTGCTGAGAAGGTCTCTTGTTTTTCAAAACAAGAGATAATTGGTAATTCCTTTACATCTTTTGATTCAAATAATAAGTTGCGTGATGTGTTTGAAAAAACCATTAATTCTTCTGATCATATTTATAATTTTGAAAATGTAAGCAATACAAAATATGGTAAAGAGGTGATTATTTCATGGGTGAATTCTCCTGTTTATGATGAAAAGGAGGATAAAACAGGGATGCTTCTTATCGGAACTGACATTACTGAAAAGAAGCAAATAGAAGATCAGCTGCTTCGTTCAGAAAAGATGAAATCCCTTGGTGAAATGGCTGGAGGAGTAGCGCATGATTTCAATAATCTTCTTGCAGCTATAATGGGCAGGGCACAGCTTCTAAAAAGAAAAATAAAAACCGGATCAATAAAGAAATTAGAAGAAATAGAGTCTATTGTTTACAGTGATCTTAGCATAATTGAAAAGGCTTCATCTGATGGCGCTGAAATTGTGAGAAGAATTCAGGAGTTTGCCAGAGTAAGAAATGATGAAAAAGAGTTTGTCCCGGTTAATGTAAATGAAATTCTGAATAATTCCATTGATTTTACGCGCACCAGGTGGAAGGATACACTTGAATCAAAAGGTATTAAAGTTGAGATTACTATAAATACTAACGATGTGCCCAGTATTTTGGGCAGTCCTGCAGAACTTCGTGAAGTTTTGACTAACCTAATTCATAATGCTCTTGATTCTATGCTAGAAGGAGGCCGATTATTTTTTTCAACCTATTTAAAAGATGATTTTGTTTATATTGAAATAGAGGATAGCGGTGTTGGTATTCCGGAAGAGATACGTGTAAATATTTTTGATCCGTTTTATACAACAAAGGGACCACAGTCCAGCGGGCTTGGATTAAGTGTTTCTTATGGTATAATTACACGTCATAAAGGAAATATTTTTGTAGAAAGTACCCTGGGAAAAGGTTCCAAATTTACAATACGAATTCCATTGCGGTCACAGCCTGATACTGCGTTGTCTGATAATGCTGTGAAACAAAATATTGATGATTCTCGTTCGTATAGTATTCTGGTTGTTGAGGATGAAGAACAAATAAGAACCCTCATTTATGAGGTGCTTACTAGTGATGGACATGAAGTTACCCTTGCAGAAGGAGGTACAGAAGCAATTAGTAAATTCCGTGAAGGTGATTTTGATCTTGTTTTATCAGACCTTGGAATGGAGGGTATGTCTGGCTGGGAGGTTGCAAAAGCTGTAAAGGATATTAAGAGAGAGGTTCCTGTTGTTCTTGTTACGGGATGGGGTGTACAGATAGAGGAAAAACAAAAAGATAATTTAGATATTGATGCTGTATTAAATAAGCCTTTTAACATAAATGAGTTAAAAGAGGTAATGACAAAACTAAAGCTGTGATTGTTCCGGCTGGATATTATAAGGATTTTAGGATTATGCTTTTAAAAAATGAAAGAGAACAGGTAGCTGAGTACGGCAGAAAAATGATCGATAGCGGACTGGTTAAAGGAACCGGCGGAAATCTAAGTATCATAAACCGCGGTGAAAGTCTTGTGGCGATAAGCCCTGGAGGGATGAGCTACCATGATATTAATCCGGAAAATGTTGTGGTAGTGAATTTGTCAGGGGAAATTATTGATTCCGGGAATAAACCATCAAGTGAAATTGATATGCATCTGATGCTCTACGAAAAAAGAGATGATATAACCTCAGTAATTCATACACATTCGATCTGTACCTCGACCATATCCTGTTTAAGGATAGGCATACCACCTGTCCATTATCTTATCGGTTTTGCAGGCATAGATGTTAAATGTGCTGAGTATGCAACTTACGGGACAAAAGAGCTTGCTGTTAATGCCTGCAGGGCAATGGAAGGTAGAAAAGCTGCACTGCTTGCAAACCATGGTCTTGTTGCGGGTGCGGATTCTTTAAAACAGGCATTTGACATTGCAGAAATTGTAGAGTATTGTGCTGAGCTTTATATTAAGACACGATCTATTGGTGACCCGGTTTTGATTGAGGAAGAGGAAATGAAAATAGTAATTGATAAATTTAAGAATTATTAAAACAATCATAAGGTGTTAAAGGGAGAAAATACATGAAGTGGGATTTTACTTGTGAACAGGTGGCAAAAGGTAAGATAGCTTATACTCTACAGGAATTCAGGGAGGATTACCGCTGCGAAATTAAAGATAATTTTGATGATTATGATTCAGAACAGCTGGATGCGATATTTTCGCTGGCTTATGATATCTGTTATTGTACAGCCGTTCGTCAGGACTTAAATACTCTATTAAAACACTGTGAGGATAAGGGACTGGAGGTTGATATCAAATATCTGGAATTAATCCGGGATTCCAATCTTGAAAACATAGAAATGTTAAAAGCCATTTTTGCTAAAAAGGTTTCTGAGTTTATGGAAGAAGGACTCGATGCCAAAGCATCCTTAATAAGACTGGAAGAGTATCATAGCAATGTAATCTCCGAGTGAGTCAATTTATCCATTATTTAATTTTTTATAAAGATCAAATCCGTGATGGATTATGGAAGTGGTCTCATCCACACCGTAACGGTCTGTACTAATTACAAGGTCAAAGTTGTAAGGTCTGTCTTTAATGCCGATTTTCTTTGCAAATCCCTTGGTAAATGCCTCTCTTTCTTTGTCGTTTTCCTTTATCAGAGCAATAACTTTTGCCTCACTTATCTTTTTATATTTCATCATGTTCTTTATCCGGGTCTCAAAAGAAGCTTTTATGTGAACATTGAAAGCATTCGGAAGTACAAGATGTGCTCCACGACCGAGAATTATGGCATTATTCTGTGCGATTACACAGATCGCCTTGGGAAGTAAATGAAAATATGAATCCCTGGCTGCTTTACCCATGAAATCAGAAATAAAGATTTCGATTATACTTTGTGCTTTTTCATCTAAAGCATCAAACATTTCAGCCTGATAATCCCATCCGGATTGGTCAGCTATAACTTCAAGAATCTGTTTATCCCATAAAGTTATGTTCAGTTTTTCAGCCAAAGTCCTGGCAATTATTCTTCCACCGCTACCTTTCTGCCTTGATATTGTAATGATTTGTTTAGGTTTTTTAGAATCTTTTTTTTTAGTTAGTTCACGGATATATTTTGAAATGGCATCTTCAACATGTTTTTTTAAAATTTGAGTACCCATAACTATTCCTATTTTGAAAGGGTTATTCTGAATGCTAATATTCTTCCTTCTCTAATTTAGTTATAACATATTTATCTGAAAATTGATCATTTTGGGCGGTTATATAGATATGTTAGAAATAATATCGAAGGTATTACAAAGGAGGGAAATATATATTCGATCTAAACTGGTAAGTATATCAAGATTAAAACCACCAAAATGATTTTATAAGTTTAATCTCAAGAATACTGTCAGTTGACAGCTCTTTATATTTATCAGGAAGGATAATATCTGAAGCGGTCTGTATGTACATTCTGCTCTTATTAATACCCTCAGTTTTTGCAAGGTGTTCAACGATCCTAACCGCATTTCCCATAAGAGAAGGATTTTTTTCTTTTGAAATACCGATAATAATCTTTGAATCCTGATTGCTTTTCGAAAGATCAGCAAATTCTTTCAGATCAATAATATGGTTATTTCTTAATCCACTGCTTTTTAACGGAAAATTAAAATGTTTTTTAAGTATTGTTCTCTCCATGGTTACAGGTTCAAACTCATCTTTTGGATTATTATCAATAAATACAGGTGTCCTGTTTATTGATTTATTGGAGTCTGCGTGTGCCATCGTGACAAGAGACTCAGATGTTTTTTCTTTGTCTGTATTTTTATTATTGACTCCCTTCATGTTTACCATGAATAAAACAAATGAAAAGACTAAAAGTATGGTCATTAAGTCTGCAAAAGATATCAGCCAGTGAGAGCTATCTTCATCTTTGGCATTGCGTTTTCTTTTGGCCAGTATGGCTTCTGTATCAATTATATTGTTGTCGATATTATGCTTAAAGATCATTGGTGATGTATTCATTTTATTGACCTAGCTGTTTTCTGATATTCTTAGTTGAAGTGGTTCTGATTTTTCCGATCGATATTTTATTAACTCATATTTCGGCATTAAGCCTGCCAGTCTCTGTTCAATGATTATGCTGTAATCCTTATCATGGATACATTTAAGTGCTTCCAAATTAAATCCTAAAACTATCTCTTCATCAGTTGAATTTTCTTTAAGCTTGTTAGCAAGCGGCATAAAGATAAGGTTTGATGCTAAAACGCCGTATAATGTTGTTAATAGAGCTATTGAAATAGCACTTCCAATATTTACTGGGTTTGTCAGTTGAGGAAATACTTTCATCAATCCGATTATCGTTCCGGCAAGACCAAAAGATGGCGCATATTTTGCCATTGAACACAGGATTCTCTGTGAACTCTCATTTTGTGTTGTATCATAAATAAATTCTTTTTCTATGGCAGTTTTGATCTGCTTCCATTCGCACCTGTCTGCTATCATCTGATATCCGATGCTTAGATATGAGTTTGTTACGTCCTTAGACGCTGATTCAAGTGTTTTAAAACCGTTTTTTTTGTATTCTCTTACTAACTGAAGGGTATATTTTGTGGTATCGCTATAATCAAACTTCTCAATTTCATAAGCCTTTTTAAGAACGGATGATACCTGTTTTATTTTTTCGAGAGGAAAGGAGATCATGGTTGCGATCAGGGTCCCACCAAGTACAAAGGCTATACTTATTATGTTAGAAAGGATTGCATGAGAAGATTCGTGCAGAGATGATGAAAAGAAGATGATACAAATAAAACAGATTATGAAAATAATAAATCTCATTTTTCCTCCGGTTAGTGATTTGTGCATATATTTGTATTAAAATAATGCAGATTGTATGCCATTTGAGATATATTATTTTGATAAAAAATTGAATATTTTATTAATTAAAAAGTTAAGTAAATACAGGTATTTAAAATTAAAAATGCTTTATAAAAAGAGACTTCTATACCATTTAAAATGATTTTCAAATAAAAGATAAAGGAAAACAGCTTATTTAAGGAAAAATTTTCCTATTTTCAATATTAAAAAAAATCTGGGAAAAATCTTAGGATTAATGTCTAATATTAAAACTTATGTCAAAATAATGGCAGATTACTCTTTGGTTTTTTTAAAAATAGATTTATATTAGTATACAAATGTTTAATATTTTGGTTTGAAATAACAGGAAATTTTTAAAAATATAAATTTTTAAAATTATAGGAGGTAGCGTAAATGTACAGTTTTAGAAAGATGAATACATTGTTTTTTGTTTTTTTGATGGCTATTTTATTTAACGCCTGTTCAGCAAAACAGGATGAAACAAACTTTAAAAAATATATGAACCAGAATACTGAAGTTGAAGGTAAGGTAGGTATTCTGATGTCAGCACTTGGACAGCCTGAAGAATATGACTTTGAATTTTTTAACAACTATCTAAAGCTGATCTTTAATAATGCTTTTCCTCCGATCTTAAAGTTTATTATTTTGAGAGACATTGGAACCGTGCTTCGTGATCCGGATAACCTTTGGGCCGAAGAAGAATTTAAACCAAAGACTTTAATTGACTGTTTTGCTAAAAAATCAGACAGTTCTGGGAATCTATATACTGATCTTGACTATTCATGGATGAAGTCCCGAGGTGAAGGGAAACCCGGCCACTTTGTAATTAAAAAAAAGAACGGCTATGTAGATGCTATTGAAAAAACAGGGATTAAAATGGTCGCTTCCTATTATGCCAGACTGCCGGGAAATAAGATCTCATACCGATATCAGCACGAGCCACTCTTCAGAGACATCAAAGCGCTGATCGAAAAAGATGCGCCGGGTACTCCTGTTGAGACTTCATGGGTAATGTATCCCAAATCCATTGAGACAGCTATTGAGAAACTGATTGAGCAGAAGGTTGAGACCATTATAGTCTGTGATCTATTCCCGGTTTACTCAGCCCTTGAGGAGTTCAACAGTTTTTACGTTGAAGTAGAACATATTGTTGCCGGGCGGGCTAAGATTATATATACACCTTACCCTGGAGCTTTTAAAACTTTTCGTAATGCTTATATTAATATGGCTGTTGATGAGGTTTCGAAACTTTCAAAAGAAGAAAACAAGCTGCTTATGCTAACCCGTCATGGTATGCCTGTCATCAAGGGAGAACCATTTCACAAACTTTCCAATGTGTATTATGGAAACCTGAAAAAGGAAGTTGAATCAGCACTTGAAGGAACGAACACAAATGTGGTCATTGCTGATATAGAATTTGCAGGTGAAGAAAGAGATCCGGAGAATAAGCTGCTTTCTGCTGCAGAAGCTGTTGAGATGTCCCTTAAAAATAAGTATGACAAGGTGGTGATGGTTCTAATTGATTTTATGACTGAAAATACAGACACGGTGTACTGTGTTCGTGAAGAGGCTTTAGAACCGATTCATTTTGAGTTTAAAGGAACTGTCCCGTATACTGATTTTGATAACCCTTACAGAACAGAAATTTCAAAGGGAGATACCACTTTCATTATTGCCGGTACGCCGGTGGGAGATAAATACAGACCGCATGTTGCACAAGGTGTATATGATACCATAGCAACAATACTTCAAGCAAAGAAGTGGCCGGAACTGATTGTGGAATAAAGAGATTTAAAGAAAAAGAGTCTTTAAGGCTTACAATCTCTGACCAAAGAAATCTCAAACATTAATTCTAACTATGTAAAACAAATCGCCTAAGATATATCTTGGGCGATTTGTTCTTTAATATGCTGGAGGTTTGAAAGCTTGAAGTAGAGGCCTCTTTCTTTCATAAGCTCATCATGTGTGCCGGATTCATGAATGCTACCCTTATGCAGAACCAGAATCCTGTCTGCTTTCTGTATAGTAGAAAATCGGTGAGCCACAACAAGAGAAGTTCTTTTTTGAGTGATATTTTCCAATGCGTTCTGGATAAGATCTTCTGTGATGGGATCGATGTTAGAGGTTGCTTCATCAAGAATTAGAATTTTGGGGTTGATTAAAACAGCACGTGCAAATGAAAGAAGCTGCCGTTCTCCGGTTGAAAGAGTTTTGCCTCCTTCCATAACATCTTCATCAAGTCCCTTAGGGAGTTTTTTGACCAAGTGGTCTGCATTGGCAGTTTTTAAGGCGCTGTATATTTCATCATCTGTAAATAAATTATTTCCAAGGATAATATTAGACCGTATGGTGCCCGCGAAAAGAAAAATATCCTGCAATACCAAGCCGATTTTACCTCTTAAAAATGATTTTTTCATTTTCTGGATATCAACGCCATCTATTAATATCTGACCGCTTTTAATGTCATAGAACCGTTCTATAAGGTTAATGACAGTACTTTTCCCGGTTCCGGTAAGGCCTACGATTGCAACTGTCTGACCAGGTTCTACAGTAAAAGAGATATCTTCGAGAACAGGTTCATCCGGGTTATATCTGAAAGAAACATTTTTAAACTCAATTTTACCGTAATTATTTTCAGGTTCTATTGGATTTTCAGATTCGTTTATAATTTCGTTATTTTTCATAAGCAGATAGATACGTTCAAGAGATGCGAGTGCGGATTGTATAATGTTATATTTTTCAGCCAAATCCTGAATGGGTCTGAAAAACATCCGCATGTAATAAAGAAAAAGCACCAGTGTTCCAATGGTTATTTTCTCCTGCAGCGCTTCTCCACCGCCGTACCAGATAATAAGAGCTGTAACTAAAAGCCGGGTACCGTCCACAACAGGATTAAAAACAGCGAAGATGATCGTCTGTTTCATATTCGCAATATAATTTTCATTGTTTAATTTATTAAATGAGAAGATATTGATCTTTTCCCTGCAGAATGCTTTTACCACTGCGATGCCGGTGATGTTTTCCTGGATTATGGAGTTCATGGCAGCAATTTTAATTCTCACAATTCTGAAGGCTTTTCTTGATTTTATACTAAAAAAAGTTGCTGCAATTATCAGTATTGGTATTAAAGAAAAACAGACCAGAGCCAGTTTCCAGCTGACCCAAAAAAGTAAACCCATGATGCCGAAGATGAGGAGAATGTCCTTTAAAATATTTGCAAAAATGGCATTGAACATTTCATGAAGATTCTGGACATCATTAGTTGCTCTGGTGACCAGCCTGCCGACCGGGTTTTTGCTAAAGAAAGCATGTGATCTGGACTGGATATGTTTAAAAATATCCATGCGGATTTCGTGCATTATTTTTTGACAGGCAAACTCAACAATAAATATCTGTAAAAATGTGAAAACAAAGCTCGCTGCAAGAATACAGATAAAATAAAAGGTAATTTTTAGCATCCCCTTAAAATCTTTCTTGCGGATCAACCTAACTTCATCTTTATTCAGTTCTTTTAGATGTTCATAACTAATGAATATTTTTTTATCCGTTACAAAAAACAGTTTTTTATAGTTTTGTGAAATATTTTCTATTTCCGGATCTTTCTCAGTATAATAATATTTTTTTGGTGATAAAAATTCTTTTTCACGAAGTAGTCCCAAATCATCTTCAGGTATGGCTTTAAGGTCTTCGTCTATTATAAAAAAAGTATTTTTGTCAGATGTTGGAATGAGAAAATCTTTATGTTCGTTTAATAAAATTTCCGGTAAAGCAGAATAATTATTAATGGAAAGTTTTTGTGCTGAAACTGTAATATGGCTATCCAGTGCAATTTTTAAAAGTTGAGGAAGAATAAGATCAGATCCGATAGCAAAGCAGGCAAGAATAATGGTTGCGCACATGGTTGCCTTGTAGGAGCTAAAGTATTTTTTAAAGAACAGGATCAGCTTAATGGTGCTTACCGTGGCTGTGTGCTGCTCTTCATAATGTATTCTATCGTTTGGCATTGTCTGTCTTAATTCTGTTATAGCTCGTTTTCCAATTGCTGCATTAGATGCAGGTCTCTATAGAGGCCTTCTTTTTCTATCAGTTCGTTGTGTGTGCCTTGTTCCGTGATGCGGCCTTCAGAAAAAACTACTATATTATCCGCATGTTTAATGGAGGCGATTCTGTTTGATACGATTATGGTTGTTTGTATGTTTTCTGATGACTTAAGCGAGTTCACGATCTTTTGCGTAGTTGAAACGTCAAGTGATGATAAAGAATCATCAAGGATCAATATCGGCGTCTTTTTAATAAGCGCTCTTGAAATGCAGAGTCTCTGCTTTTGTCCTCCGGAAAGAGTAATCCCTTTTTCTCCGATCTCAGTATCAAACCCATCTTTAAATTCCATTATTTCATTATAAAGTTGAGAGATCTCCGCGTTTTCTCTAACCTCGTTATCTGCAGCTCCGGTGTTGCCAAACAGGATATTTCCCTTAATAGAATCTGAGAAAAGGAAGCTGTCCTGTGGTACATATGAGACATTTGATCTCAGGTCAAAAAGAGGGATATCCTGAATGTTTTTTCCATCTATAAATACGGTATTTCCCGGAGGTGTAAAAAAGTTCTGGATAAGGTTTAAAAGAGTTGTTTTGCCAGATCCTGTTTTACCTGTAATGCCTATTGTCTGTCCATGTTCAATTTTTAGGTTTATATTTTGTAATGAAGGTGTAGCAGCTTTCTTATATGTGAAGGTAAGATCCTTTATTTCTATATCTCCTTTTAATTTTACTTTAGATTCTGTTTTAGATGAAATGGGTTCTGGCTCTGCTTCAAGAATTTCGTTTATTCTAATCATTGAAGCAGAAGCACGCTGAAACAGGTTTACTACCCAGCCAAGCGCCATCATGGGCCAGGTGAGTATCCAAATATAGCTTGCAAAGGCAACAAGTTCACCCGGAGTTATCTGGTTCAATAGAGTCATGTTGCCGCCATAATAGAGGAGCACGCAAACACTGAGATTTGAGAAAAATACTATTAATGGGAAGAAAAGCCCTAAAATTTTAATAAGGTTTATATTTTTATCTATATATTCTCTACTTATATTAGAGAAGTTTTTTGTGGTGATGTCTTCGTTTATATATGCCTTGATCACTGATATTCCGGCAATGGTTTCTCTGACGGTCTCTGTTAAGGTTGAAAAAGAGGCTTGGACTGATGCGAAGCGGTGATGCAGAAGACTGCTTAAACGCCAGGTAACAAGTATTATAAAGAACATGGGAGTTAGTGAAAGAACTGTTAGTAAGGGATTTATGTAGACCATGAAGGAAATGGAAGCGATGCCTAAAAATATGGTATCAAGCAGGGCGACAAGACCAATGCCGGTAAACATTCTCACAGCTTCAAGGTCATTTGTCATTCGGGCCATTAGGTCGCCGGTTTTTCTTTCCAGCAGTGCATTCATCGGTAGTTTTATGATGTGTGAGAATATCCTGTCCCGCAGATCCCTTTCAATTCTTCTGGAACTGCCGATTATGCAGTATCTCCAGGAAAATCGGCACACAGCAGTAATAAGACCGATGGAAGCGATAATAAGGCCGTAGTTTAATAGTTTCTGTTTTGAATAGATCCCACTGACAAGGACGTCTATTACAGTTTTAACAATTAAAGGGACAACCAGCTGAAGGATGTCTACAATTACCAGGCAGAAGAAACCAAAAATAAAATATTTGAGATTCTTGTAAACATAGCTTTTTAAGGGTTTAAACTGTTTCATAACAGAACAATCATATCATAAATTCTAACAAGCTGTTAAAATCTATTAATATTAAGGTAAGATTTTAGTAATATTTCTGAAGAAGAGATGGGGAAAACTATAAAAGCTGTTATCAATATAATTTTATTAATGAAAATTATTCTATAATCTAGGTCTATTGACAATAAATAATTAATACGGTATTCTTTTTTAGTGACGTGCAATAAATGGATGGCCTTTCCCGGTCATCCATTCTTATTTTTGAGACGTAATAATATAACCCCTAAAGCGGGATTAAAATGCTGAAAGGAACAGTTTTTTATGAGTGACAATGTGATGACTAAAACCGGTTATGAAGACCTTAAAGTAAAGCTTAAAAAGATGAAGACCGTTGACCGTCAGAAGATAATTAAGGAGATACGGGTGGCAGCAGCCCATGGAGATCTTTCTGAAAACGCCGAATATGATGCTGCCAAGGAAAAACAGAGCTTTATTGAAGGAAAAATAAAAGATATAGAAGGGAAAATCGGTTCAGCACAGGTGATTGATATCTCAAAACTATCATCAGACAGAGTTGTTTTTGGTGCGACTGTTAAACTTGAGGATGAAGACAAAGGCGATGAGGTTGTATACAGTATTGTCGGTGTGGATGAAGCAGATATATCAATAAATAAAATATCTATAAGTTCTCCCATTGCCAGAGCGCTTATTGGAAAAGAAGAAGGTGACAGTGTACAGGTAAGAGCCCCGGGCGGGGTGAGAAATTATCTTATTCTTAAGCTAACTTTTAACAAGGGGGAGGTCCAGATGAAATACTGCCCAGAGTGCGGATCAGAGTATTTTGACGATATAAATATCTGTGACAGTTGTAATATTGATCTTGTAAGCAGTTCTCAATGGGAATGTATTGTGAAAGAAAGACAGTCTGAGGATGATGAGGTCTTTGTAAACATAAAGACTTTGGAAGATCAGTTTGAGTCAGATATAATTAAAGATATTCTTGAAAAAAATGACATCCCGGTGATAGTGAAATGTTTTAGAGATACTTCTTTTGATGGTATCTTTGAATCTCAAAAGGGCTGGGGAGTTATTATGGTTCCGGACGAATTCAGAAAAAGAGCGAATGATATAATCAAGGATATTAAATAATAAAATTAGTAAAATTTATATCGTGCTTCATTAATGTTTTAATGTCATCCGGAAACGTTTCTTATCACTCTGGATCATTAAGTCCATTTATAATTTTAATACGTATTTTCAATCAATATATTATATGTTAGATTGTTCTGAACCGTTCAACACGCAGACAGCAGCTATTGCATGGCTAAAACATTACCACAAAAAAATATAAGAGCTCTGGGAATTGATCCCGGTCTTGCTGCAACAGGTTACGCAGTTGTTGAAGCCCTGATTAAGGGTGGAAATCTTAGCAAATGGGGGAGCATAAAGACCAGTTCTAAAAAAACCCAGCCTTTGAGACTGCAGGAGATATATTTAGAAATTGATGGATTAATTAACAAATGGAGTCCATCGCTTCTGGTTATTGAGGATATTTATGTTCTGGACAAGTTCCCTAAAGCTGCGATACAGCTTGGAGAAGTCGTTGGTGTGATACAGCTTGCAGCTCAAAATAATATGGTAGAGACTCTACGGATTCGTCCAACAGAGGTGAAGAGCTGTTTAACAGGAAATGGAAGAGCTTCAAAAATAAATGTTTCTGATTCTGTTAAACGGATTTTTTCTGTAAAAAAAGATATTAAACCTGACCATGCGTCAGATGCGGCTGCATTAGCACTGGTCGGGCTTTCCAGAAAAGGATATTTTAACTTTTAGTTATACGGGGATTATCAGCTTAAATGATACGTTATATCACGGGAAGGCTTATTGCAAAAGAAGAAGGCAAAATTGTTGTTCTTGCCGGCGGGGTCGGGTATGAAGTACTTCTTCCAGAAATAGTCTGGCAGGCATTTCAGTCTAAACAGGTTGATGATCAAAAAGAAGAGGTAGAGCTGTATATCTCATATCATCAGACTGCACAGCAGCCAAAACCTCTTCTTGTTGGATTTACAAATGAGATAGAACGGGAGTTTTTTGAGCTGCTTATTAAAGTTAAAGCTATTGGACCGGTTAAAGCGTCCAGAGCGCTCACCCTTCCGGTGCCGGTTATCGCAGCTGCAATTGAAGAAAGAGATGCAACAACAGTTGTGAAACTCAAAGGTATTGGCAACAGAGCAGCTGACATGATAATATCTGAACTTCATGGCAAGACAGGAAAGTATGCGCTGCTTAAAGATGAAGGCAGGCCTTCTCCGGAAACTCATGATATTAATAAGCAAGTTCTTGATGTTCTTGTTAAGCAGCTTGGGCACAGCAGATCAGAAGCAGTGAAAATGGTAGAATCTGCTCTTGAAAGAAAACCGGAGGCCGTATCACCGGAAGAAATTTTTGAAGAAGTATATCGTGCAATAAAGGCTGGTTAATATTATGGAAGAAGAAAGAAATATTACCGATATCGAAAATGATGAAGAGGAACACATTATCCCTGATCTCCGGCCTAAAGGGTTTACCGAATATGTAGGCCAAAAGCAGGTTGTAGAGACACTTCAACTTGCAGTCAATGCCGCACAGAAGAGAGATGATGTACTTGACCATGTACTTCTTTACGGTCCGCCGGGTCTAGGCAAAACAACAATGGCACACATCATATCCAACGAACTGGCGGTTCCGCTGGTACATACTTCCGGACCTGCTCTTGAAAAAGGCGGTGACCTGATAAGTATTTTAACTCATATGAAACATGGAAACGTTCTTTTTATCGATGAGATCCACCGACTACCAAAAGTTGTTGAGGAATTTTTATACTCTGCCATGGAGGATTTTGCCGTTGATATTATTTTTGACAAAGGGATGAACGCAAGAAGTTACCGGGCAAAACTTGAACAATTTACACTTGTCGGCGCCACTACCCGAGCTGGTCTTCTTTCTCCGCCTTTAAGAGAGAGATTCGGCATACAGCGATCGCTTGATTTCTATACTGATGAGCAGCTTCAAAAGGTAATCATAAGATCTGCGGCTATTCTTGAAGTTGAGATTGACGCAAATGCAGCAATTGAAATTGCAAAAAGATCCAGAGGAACACCCAGAATTGCAAATCAGCTTTTGAGACGTGTCAGAGATTTTGCTCAGGTGCGTGCAGAAGGAAGGATCACAAGACAGGTCGCCTGTGATGCATTGCTTCTTGAAGGCATAGATGAAATGGGGCTTAATCTTTTCGATGTCCGTTTTCTGAATATAATTATTGATTTCTATAAAGGCGGTCCGGTTGGACTTGAGGCAATTGCCGCAACTCTTCAGGAAGAGACAGATACTTTAATTGATATGGTAGAACCATATCTGTTAAAAGCAGGACTGCTTATGAGGACATCTTCAGGAAGAAAAGTAACAGACCGTACCTATACACATCTCAAAAAGACTCCCAAAAAGAAGAGTTCTGCTCAGCTGGAATTGCCAAAATAATTAAATTTCAGAGGGTGTAGGAAATTCTGTGTAAATGATTAATTGAGGTATAATAATTAATCATTACAAAGGAGGACTACACATGGCAATAAGAGATGAATTACTGGACGAACTTTTAAAGGAGTACAAAGATCCT
>Ga0307988_1000175_pt1 | contig 50050 bp, 38 predicted proteins | sample EllFjometagen183_FD_203166 | JGI IMG/M metagenome (GOLD analysis project Ga0307988, IMG submission 203166) | Marine microbial communities from Ellis Fjord, Antarctic Ocean - #183 | ecosystem: Environmental > Aquatic > Marine > Unclassified | place: Southern Ocean | collected 2014-10-08 | reverse complement strand
TACCCTTTTTGTCATAAAAAATCTCTGAAATTACATCTTTCGTGTTTTTCGCCTGCAGCCTTTTATCTTCCTTGGTTAGCAAGCTATTAGCCTAAATTTACACCATTTGGGAAACTCGGATACACCCGAATTAACTACGAAAGATACAACTGAGCCCGCATGGATGGAAGTATGTGCCCGGGCGAATAAAATGCGAAACGTATTCTTTGACAACAGAGTCACGATGGACGGAATCATACCGGATACCATGCTGGCCAAATTCAGCGGCTAACATGGTTTTTCGTGTTGATAAAGCGTGCTTTCAGAACTGAGAAGTTCCCAAAAAAGTTAATAAGGAGATGAAATGGCTGAAAACAACGACTTAGTAAGAGAAGAGTGGACAGATGAGTCTACACATCGGGTGGAAAGCCTCATTTTGAGGAACGCTTTCGGCTGCAGGACCCCCGATGCAACAGAGACCGCAATTTCCTACACTCGTTTTCTGCGACTGGCAAGGATGACAAACGAGAACTATCCCCTGTTTTTGTCGTTGTTGGAAATCGATAATCATTACGTAATTGATTCTCTGATTGGTGACGAAGACCCATTCGTCTTCTTCACACCGATACAGCCCACAAAACATCTGATGCGAGAATGCTTCAGGCTTTTGACCTTCTGGCATCCCGGCGGTATCTATCCAAAAACCATCTCAATTGTTCTGGGCGTGCTACAGGCGGCTTACAACCATGCAAAAGATGGGAATACCATTCATCAGGTTTCCATTAATGATATCAACAACCTCGCCAAGCATTTAAACAAGGATTCCGGACAGTCCGATCCGGTCAACCGCGCTATACTGGATATTCTGGATAGACTGTCGCTACTTGAAGGACAGGGCGATGAGGAGATCGAAGAGCTCTCCCGACACTGTCATAATATTCGAACTTATTTTTTCGATCGCAGGCGGAAAATGGAAGATATCATCCCGCAGGTTCTTCTGGTCAAATCAGACTATCTCGTAAAAACCGTGGCACCAAATTTCGTATTTGAAGACTAAAAAACTCGGAGGCAAACATGTTATTGACTGATAGACGTAAGATCTATTCGCAGGAAGAAATCGGAATGATTGAAAACGAACTCCTGCAGCAGATTATGCGATGTGGAACCCCGGATGCGGTAGAAGCATGCATCACCTACGCACGGTTTTTAAGCCTAACCGGCATTACCAACGAAAACTATCCCCTCTTTATCAGGCTGTTGGAAGTTGGTAACCATTGGGTCATCGATGGATTGATTGGAGAAAGGGATCCCTTTCTGTTCATGAGCTCCATTCAGCCTAACTATAATATTCTCGAATCGTGCTTTAAGATTCTGACAGAAAAACACCCGGGAGAACTGTATCCCAAGTCTCTTTCTGTTATTCTTGGCGTCTTGCAGGCCACCTATAACGTCCCTGAGGATGGATACCATATCTACGCCCTTTCCATCTACGACCTGAACACCTTGAGTAAACATCTGAATGAAGATATTGGACAGGAAGATTCACTGAATCGTGTCATCCTGGACATCCTTCATAAGATTGCTCAATTGAAAGGACAACTTGGATCAGTTGGACTGACTGGTGAAGCCCGGGATAAAGAAGAGCTGGCCATTCACGCCAATGAAGTCATGAGCCATTTTTATGACGACACCAAGCGTCTCTTTCAGGTCATTCCGCAGGTGCTGCTGATTAAAAAGGACTACCGCACAAACGAGATCCAACCAAGAGCCGAGGTTCGCTTCGAAGATTCTATTATTTATGATCTCGAGAGCATGACGGAAGATCCGTATGCCGCAGTCTCAGATGAAGAGTTTGAGGAAGAGGTATACGAAGATGAAGTTTACGAAGATGAGGAGATCTCTGATCCGGAAAAGAATCTGGAACCTGACCCCGCATAGTCATCGAACAGGATAAAGCTGGCCTTCTTGCCAGCCTTACACCAAAGGATCTTGATTTGAGGCGCCAGACAAACGAAACGTCCGTCTCGCTCGAGATAGGCGTTCGTAAAATTACCATTGAAAGTCGAAAAGGTTATGGTTAAAGAAGAGGAATTCAATCGTTTCATTCAGCAAACGATGTACAAGATAATCGAGTGTCAGGATGTCAGGGCTTCAAGCGCCCTTTACGCATACTCGAATTTTCTCAATACTAAGCCCATTCGATACGACCACATCCCTCTTTATCTGAAAATTTTTCAGACAAACAACCGGTACACCGTTGATGCGCTGGTGAGCGGTTATGTGGCTGAGAACTACTTCGACTTTATCCGTGTACCCAATGTCTTTGTCTTGAAGCGCATGTTTGAAATTCTAGGCATGTACGAGAAGAATAGCCTGTATCTACCGACGTTGAAAGCCTTCTTTGGTTTTCTGAAACGGGTTTATCGAGCCGGAGCTGAAGGGTACAGGATCTATGCGCTAAGTATTGCCGATGTGAACAGTATTGGAAAATATCTGCACGAACAAAAGACACAGAACCACCACCTCAACCGGGATATCCTGGATATCTTGCTGTTTCTGACGGAGATGGATGAAGATGTTGAAGGTAGTATGGAGAAGCAGGCTGTCGCAAGACACGCCAGCAGAATCCGCTCCGACTTTTTCGACCAGAAGCGTTCCCTGGTTCAATCAATGACAGACGTAATCCTCAAGAAAGCGGACGATGTCGGCCCGGGCATATCACCCGAGGGCGTATTCATCGACTGATCCCAACCGCCCTAACGGGCGGTCAAGTAAGTCCCCCCCCAGAACAACGAGGTTTACATATCCCCCAGCAGGTATTTCTGTTTCTTCTTTTTCAGATTGGCGTGCTTGATCTCGTACTTCGGCCTATTCTTGAAATGCAGATAAGTTGCCTTATCCTGGAGGTTACTGTAGAGGATCACGTGGTTTGTCGAGTCCAGAATATCTACCCAGACTGAATCATCAGTTCCCCACTTCCACATAGGATTGTGGCCGACAATAAAAGGAAGATCCGGCGGACAGCCCAGATTTTCTCTCTGTTGAAACAGGTTTTCCGGACTATACTCCTTTTTACTGGGGGAGGAGCGTGTCTCATTCAGTCGATTCCAGGTGAGTTGCCTTAACAACTGACTTGTTGTAGCGCTTCGAATATTGATCAGTTCGTCACGATAGACCCCCCCTCTTACAGGTCCGGCATGAACTGCCAGAAAATGCTTGTGTATTATAAAAACGGGAAGTGAATTATAAAGTGTCTGCATCAAACTGACATACTCCTTACCTCTTGCTTCCAGCACAGCGTTGTAGTAAGCCAGTCCTTGTTTGATTCCGCTCTTCCCCAGAAGGGCGCTGAAGGTATCGTGATTACCCAGCAGATAAAACACATTTTCCGGGTAGTCATTGATCAGGTGGATAATGATATCCATAATCTCTATGGATGTCTCCATATCCTGCAAATGGCCAACGCGTTCATCATGAACCGCGTCCCCCAGAAAAACCATAATCGCTTCATTACTCTTCAATTTATAGAGATTCTGCTCGTCCATCAGAATAGCTTTCAGGTTCTGCTTATTCGCATGCAGATCCCCGACGATGATCACTTCTCGCTCATCATCTTCAGAGAATTCCAGCAATCCACCCGGTTTGTTGTTGTTATTCAGCGGGCGAATGGATAAATCGACCGACAGCGTGTTTCGAATGGCCAACTGAAGCCGTTGGAATTGGTTTAACTCACCGTAGCTATAGTAATCAGGCATAGTCTATTCTGGAAGTTCCACTTTTCTCCATACGTGGAATGCACATAATAAGAAAGAGGGATTAACTGCCTTTAAACGGGTGTATTCAAATTATTGAAGACCCGGGGGTCATCTTGTCAACACTTGGAAAGCTGCCTTTCAAGAGCCTGTTTTTTTCCAATCGAATGGATAAAAAATGAGTCCGACAACCAAGTTGCCGTTTATAATCTATATGCTCGATTATTCTAACCAGTAATTGATAATAAGGCAAATACCAAAATATCCTATTAATGGCGTCATTAACTCTCAATATCAGACGTAATATACATGCGGGATTCCGGGTGATTTACTTAGCTTCTGATCTATGCCATACTTTCCCAAAGCAAAGACCAGTGAATACGACGTGGAAATAATTCAAACGTTTCGACAGCTGTCAAATAATAAACCGCATATGCATTTTATTTTGATTGATTGGTATAAGAGGCGAAAAAACGATGGCAACAGATCCCCAGATCGAACATGCTGAAATCCCTGTTCAGGACCTGAAAGTAGGTATGACAATTACCGCATATACCGGTTTTGGAAGTAAATACACTCCTCTGGATGAAGAAACCTGCGATTGGGTCAAGCACAACTTCAGAGGTGCCACCGCAAAAGGTACCCGATCCGGTACTGCATTTCAGGAATCTGTCGCCAATCTCCTTCCCGGGGACAATATCCAGAAGATTTCAGCCATTTCACCGACACATAAAAATATCTGTCAAGTCACGGATGGACTGATCGAAGAGCTGCAAAAAAGATACTTCTTGAGGTTTCAAGTGCAAACGACGATTGATGACCAGGCAACAGGGGTGGAAAAAGCCAGCCGCATGCTCGAAACGATCAAGGAGAGCATCAACCTTTGCCAGAACGCCACAGTTGCCGTTGAATCGCTCCTCGACGGGGCCCGCGACTCCGCTCCCAATTTCGAGGATGTCAAAGACTACGTTAGTCAGCTCTCTTCAGACGAAACAATACAGGCTGTATCTGCGATAATCAGCCTCAAGGAGAATGATTATGTTTATGCCCATTGTGTGGATGTGGGTGTTATTTTTCAACAGGTTTATTTTCCTATTGTGAAAAAGCAGGACAGAGAAAGTGCATTCAAGGATACCCAGGAGGCCATGCTCGCTGCTTTCCTGCATGACATTGGAAAGGCCCGCATACCTAAAGAGATTCTGACCAGTAGAAAACGCTTTGGAAGTGACGGTTTGGAAATGCAGGAAATTCGGAAACACCCATCCTTAGGCGCCGACCTCCTTTCCAAGGCCGGAATGCCCGAGGTTATCGTCAATATGGCTCACTACCACCATGTTAAGCTGGATGAAACCATGACGTCCAGTTACCCCGAAGGAATCACGCAGCAGGATATTCTGTTTGAAACCCGTCTATTGTCACTGGTCGACACTTACCAGGCCCTTGTTTCCGGAAGAAATTATAAGAAATCATGGACCCCTCCGGCTGTCATGCGATACCTGGATGCCATCGCTGGTGTTGAATTCGACCTGGATCTCTGGACGGATTTTCAGGAAGTCATGGGGTACTATCCAATCGGGTCACTGGTTCAGTTAAACGATGCATCATTGGCATTTGTGATCAACGTCCCTCAGGTAGATTTGTTGAAACCACAGGTTGCTGTTGTTGTTGATGCCAATGGCCAGCAATTGGAAGAGAACCGCTTAATCGATCTGGCAGATGGGTCGGAACTGATGATCCAAAAGGACCGGGACAGTTTCGATGTCTTCAAAGACAACGCCCTTGAAAAGTTCATGAACCTGAAGATTGTTTGAGGGGCGGTGCCTGATACAGATATCCAGCAGGCAGTTCTACTGCAACTTTTATATAAATACCGGCACCATAGCTTGGAGCATGGACGCCCTGCGAGGGCTGTGGTAGATTTAGAAGAACAGTTGCTGACCAACCCGTAATGAAGCAATATGGATCAGCCTCGATCAAAGGAACAGGATGTCAAAAGAAAGACGCTCTTTTAGCCGTATCGGTTTTCATTCGACGGTAACTATTGGGATTCAAGGGAAAGTAAAGCAGGCAGAGCTGGTCGACATCTCGTTGAAAGGGGCATTGATCCGGATGGCGGATGGAGAGTCCATTGAGAATGGAGAACCCTGTTTCCTTCAGCTCAACCTGGAGCCTGACCGCATCGTTGTGACAACTGATGCCCTGATTGTATACAGTCAGGAGGAAATGCTGGGTATTAAATTTGAAAATCTGGACCTGGAAAGCATGACCCATCTGAGGCGCCTGATCGAGCTGAATCTCGGGGATTCAGAGCAGATCCAGCAGGAACTCTTTTTCCTTGCCAATCCACCATCGAAAAGCTAATCGAGCGATCAGAAAGTGATTCAGCTAGTTAACCTGTATACTTCATAATAGTCGACCTTGCAAAGGACGTGTGCGGAACTGGTAAAAACAGCTTTTTTTCAATTAATTGTCGTAACACAGTTGATTGTAAGGCAAATGGTATAAAACTGGCTTTTCCAATTGAGTATTTGTCGGTCTACTTTTTCAGACCCTGCGGTTACCTGGCAACAGTATCGGGAAACCGTTTGAACGGTTCAACGCAAGAGAAGGAAAATCATGAGTCCGCTGACATCCGTCGAAAGATCCTTGAGGAGCCAGAGCACGTCTAACATCGACGACCTGTCTCAACAACTGCTCCAACTCGACATTCAACTAAATTCAAACATCCCATCTACCCTGTTCATCAGTGACCTTCACGGGGCCGGAGATCGCTTTATCTCCATTCTGCGTGGACGCTTCGGCATGCTTTATCAAACCTGTATGGAAGCGCTGCCAAAAACGTTCAGTTCGAACAAAATCCAGTACATTGTCGACATCGTACGTAAGCAACGATATTTCGAGAATGAAACTGTCAAGATGGATATTCAGGATGTCATCACCTGCTTTGTTGAGATTCTGAAATACAAGTTCAGCACCATCGAGCATAACATCAGCGATGTGATCCAGGATGAATATCGAGATATCATTACGCGCATGGTATCCGGTCTTCCGGTGCCGGACCCTGTCTACGAGGTAGAGATTATCTCGCACCGAATTATCGAACACATGGCTTCGGCCATCAAGCGGATCCTGCTGGACCAGATCATGGTACTGGGAGATGTTTTCGATCGTGGGCCACAACCCGATAAGATCATACGGATCCTGATGTCAAAATGGTACCGGAATATGATCCAATATGTATTCGGAAACCATGATATCCTCTGGATGGGAGCTGCCGCCGGAAATAGGTCTCTTATAGCTGAGGCCATGCGTATTTCAAGTCGGTATGATCACATGGAACTGCTGAAGCGGCTGGGGTTCGATATTTCCGGGCTGATCAAATTCGCCAAGAAAACCTATCCCGCCAAATCGGTAACCGGAAACTTCAAGGCTAAAACCGCTCAGGCAAGGAGCATGGAAAAGGCACTGGCTATCATCCAGTTCAAACTCGAGGAAGAGACGATTAAAAAGCACCCCGAATTTGAGATGGAGTCCCGCCTCTGGCTGAAGCGTCTGGCAAAAATGGTTGCTGATGGTGATGTGAAGGGTTTGAATGATACACATTTCCCGACCATCGACCCTAAAAACCCGAACCAGCTGACAAAAGAAGAAAAAGCCGTAATAGATGACCTGGAAAAACAGTTCAAGACCAACAAAAAGCTGAAAAAACTGCTGCGGTTTTTCTTTGAGAAGGGCGAAACGTATATTATTCATAACAACATGCTGAATATACATGCGCTGATCCCCTCAACCCAGGTAGGTGAATTTGATGAGTTTCTCAATCGAAATGGACGAAACCTGCTGAACTACATCCAGCGCAGCATCAAGCGTATCGGACATGCTTATCTATCAGGGAAAAAACAAAAAGAGGCTGACCTTGCACTGATGTTCTATCTCTGGTGCGGACCGAAATCTCCATTTTTCGGTAAAGATGCCATGAAAACCTTTGAACGCTATTTTCTGATTGATAAAACAACCCATAAGGAAAAAACCCTGTATTGGGCTAAAAATCTTGAGACAGAATCGTTCAAGAAGAAAATTATGGGGGAATTTGGCATCAATCGAATCATTTATGGCCACACCCCCGTTGACTTCACCAAAGGGAAAAGTATGGCAAGTGAAGATGGCGTTGCCATCAATATTGATGGTGGATTTGCTGCTGCATATTACAACAGGGGACATGCACTGGTTCATACCCCCCACCAGTTGTACGGCATTATCCTGCCGACCCCGGAGGAGATGAAAAAAGCGTCAACAAACCTGGAAACAGTTCCACTCTCTGTAGAAATTATTGAAGAATTCCCTTCACCGGTCAAATTCAGAGATACGGCGGAAGGTAGAGAAGTGAAGAAAAAGCGGGACCAGATTATGGAGACCCTGAAAAACCGGTATTAACCCATTTGGATCTAACAGTAAGACTTCCCTGGCTGCAATGTTATAATGAATGAGGTATCATGGATATAAACTATGGAATGGAAATTGTGCGCGCTACGGAGATATCCGCATTAAGCGCGGCGCGTCTGCAAGGGTTGGGAGAAGTAGACAATATCCTCAATTACACCCGGGAGGCGTTGTATAAAACCCTTAACCGATTACAGGTCGACGGAACCCTTAAAAATGATCGCTTCGTGGGGCGCGAAAACACTTACCAGATACCTGCAAAAGTCGGCAAGGGAGGCCCCAAAAAGGACTTGCTGGCCATGGCCCTTGAGGGACATAACGCAGCAGCCATCGGACGAAACAATGCCATTTCCTGTGCGGTTCTGGCTGAAGACGGGGGAATTCAATCACTCCCAAACCTGAGTATGCTCAAAATCGTGGTTGGCCCTGAGGCATACGGGGTTATTGATATCCTGCAACCTCCAGCTATCAATATCAAAAGAGTATCCCGCGCCTTAAAAAAATATACCGAAAGTGTTACGGTCTGTATTCTGGATCATGCCCGCCATCACAGATTGATCCACGAAGTCAAGGAAACAGGAGCACGCATTAAATTGATCTCTGAAGGCGAAATCTCAGGATGCCTGGCTGCCATCATGGGAAAGAAGGTAGACATCTTCATGGGGTACGGATTTGCCCCGGAAGGGGTAATGGTTGCAGCTGCCATTAAATGTCTGGGTGGATATTTTGAAGGAAAGATATTCTATGAGAACGAACGGGACAAGGAACTTGGGCGGGCAGAAGGAATTGACGATTTTGAAAAGATCTTTCGGGCAGAAGACCTGATATTAAGCAATGACGTATCAATGGCAGCCACAGGTGTCACCGACGGCAAATTCTTGGAAGGAGTCGACTTGACACCAAACGGCGCCATCACACACTCCTTCATCGCCAGAGGACAGTCCCACACCTATCGCAAGCTTGAAACACGGCACTTTTTTGACTATAAACCCGTCTATTAGCCAGTCGACGGATTTTTCATCATGGCATTTCCCCCGAGCACTTAACACAAACATACACATTTCAGGCTGCCTACCAGACAACCGCTCTGATCATAGTTATCCCCCCCCCCGGACTGACATGGATTGCAGTACGGTATACATCGGAACGTCAACCCTTTAAGGGTGTTGAAAGTTGTCCTGCAGGCAGATTGTCAGGAAAATGGTTTTCACTAGATGAATAGACTTTTTGAATTTCTGCAGAAAAACCGGATGGTTTCCATTGTCAGCGGGCTTCTCATCCTCCTGCTGCTACTGAGTATTATCTTCTTCCTCCGCTCTCCACATTTTCCAGATGATACGCTGACCTCGAAAAAGGGTACAAGCACATCTTACCGACAGAAGCAGGAATTTTTCCTTCAATTCAGTCGATACCTCAAGGAAAACCATGGCGGATTGCTGTCTTCCAACCCATTAAAAAAGAAGCCGGGCCCTGACGATTCGTTGAAGGTGGAGCCCGCAGTCCCAACCTTTCACCAGCAGTACCAGTTTCTTAATCTGTCCCTTATCTCTGACCTGTCCGAAGACTTTGCGGCGCAGCAGGGGATGCAAATGGCCATTCGAATGGGATGCCCGGCTCGCCAGACAACTGGTGCCTGCTATCAGATGGAATTGAAAAAAGGCAAAGATACCTGGATACGCATCCTGCTGGAATCAACTCATCCTGTCTATCCAGAAAAAGGGAACGTTGCCAACTATGGGGATGCGGTTAAGGTGAACGGCTCAGGAAAGACAGTGAAAGCAGCACGGGATACAATCAGGCTCGCGATCGTCATAGACGACCTCGGATATCAGATGGATGTTTTCAACCATCTGATTTCGCTTGATTTCGACATAACCTATTCTGTACTACCCCAACAGGCATTCAGCCGGGATACCGCAGAAATTGCGACTCGGGCGGGGCGACAGGTCATCCTCCATCTGCCCATGCAGCCAAAAGACTGGCCAAGGTTTGATCCTGGATTAGGCGCACTTCTGCTGAATGATACGACAGAAGAGCTCAACGCCAAGCTCACCCTTAACCTGAGCACAGTCCCCTATGTGGTCGGCGTAAACAACCACATGGGTTCTGCTTATTCACAATATGCTGACGGACTGGATGTCGTCATGCGCGTGCTGAACCAGAACAATCTGTTCTTCCTGGACAGCAAAACAGCCCCGGGAAGAACAGCGAAGAGATCTGCCATGAAGCATTCCGTTCCCTACTTATCCAGGGATATTTTTCTCGATAATGATCGAAATGAACAGCTTATTGAGAAGCAGCTTTATAAGGCGGTCAGGCTGGCTAAGAAGAGAGGATGGGCTATCGCCATCGGACACCCGTATGGCATAACCTATACTGTCCTGGCAAAGCAACTTCCTAAACTGAGTGAGCAGGGGGTGGTTGTAACGAAGGTGAACGACCTCTTGAACTGAGCAGGGATGATAACGCTCTGACAAATATCTGAAGAGCGGTCTGCATCGATGGATAGCAAACCGCGGTCTTTCAACAAATCAGACTTTAACCTTTTCCGGCATAGGTACTCTTGGGGGTGGAACCCGAACAGTTTCACGGGGGGGCAACGAAACCTGAGAATTTGGTTGTATGGGCACTCGCCCACCCTGTGGCACACCAGGAGCCCTTCTTCCAGGAACCGCCTGACGACCAACCGGAAGGGGTACTGATCCTTCCCGTGTTCTTCTCACTGGCTTTTGAGGTTCCTTCTCTGCCTCTTCCTCTGCCTCTTTCGCTTCTTTGCTTGCAGTGGCTTCCACTGTTTCGGAGAGAGCGTGCACCGCTTCCTGCAGGTATGACACATAAAGCTCCCGTGATTGTTCTGTAGCCTGCTGCAACTTTGTGTCCTGAATGTGGTTCAGGAAATTGTACAAGCTGTCCCCTGCCAGCATTTCCAACTCTGGAGCAATTTTTTGCTTCTCGATGGTGTTAAACTGCAGGTTATTCAGAATCTTGTTCCGGGTCATTTCCTTCGATTTCGCACGCTTAAGGGTAGCTTCCAGATCCTTGAAAATCAGTGTTTCACTGACAGACAGATACCGATCTCCCGATTCATCGTAGGAGACGAAGTTATGGTGCAGAATCTGTTCAAGATTGTAGTAGATGTGATCTATAATCTCCTTACCGGCTGTCACTGGAATGAATATCTTTGTATAGTTAATATCCGCGCCGGTGATAAAGATGCGATAGCCAATATGAATATCAAGTCCCTTACGAATTGTGTCGGCCAGAAAGATATCGCCAGTTTCAGGAACGGGAATGTTACTGCTCAGTTCAACATTGGCTAACAGCCTGCCAGCCATATCCGGCCGTTCTTGGATCTGAACCAGCAGTTTTTCCATCTCCCGCTTCAGGAGACTGGTGAGGTTACCTTCCAGCACCAGGTTGGAAATCCCAAAATGGCTGGTTTTGGGCTCCGCACTGATGTAGTAACCCATCAAGGTCTGGGAAAGCGTCCGGGCCAGATTGGTCAGCAGCTGTTCATTACCTGATTCAAACGGGACAGCAATGGTGGTCCGCTCCGCGTTGCTCAGGTCCGTGTCCAGTGTCAGTCGAACAGCGGTCTTAATATTGATATACTTCTTAAGAGATTCTTTAATGGTGGAAATGATAGCTTCCTGATCATCATATTTGACATAAGGATCTGTTCCAAGCATATAGGATCGGCCGGGGCTGCATTCACTGCGGTGCCAAATAGATTCACTCATATATTCTCCGGGTCTGTTTAAAATTCAGAAAGCGCCACAGGTTCTGGTAGAACGGTCTTGATCACAGGATGGGATTCAACACCTGTGTAATTTGGTGCTTATCCGCTGCTGTGGGCGACTCTGTGATTTTTTCTCTAACATATTGTGAAAAAGCCGTTCTGTCAATAATTGCACCTGACAAAAACGGAAAAGCGGAGTGGCTTGACTGAAGGCTGCAGAATCAACGGATGGCTAGATAGCGAAGCGGATTTTGAGGTTTGTTTCGCAGACGAACTTCGAAGTGGAGGTGAATTCCCTTTGACGCACCGCTGGCTCCCATTTTAGAAATAATGGCACCTTTCTTAACACGACTTCCTTTGCGGACATATAGTTTGGCGTTGTGGGCATACAGGGTGGACAATCCACCACCATGATCGATAATAATAGTTCTGCCATACCCACTTTTTCCCCCGGCGAATATCACTTTTCCCGATCCGGCGGCACGAATTTCCCTTCCACCGTCCCTGGTAATATCAATTCCCTGGTGCATTTTGCCGTGCCGAATACCATAACCAGAAGAGATGGTTCCCCCAGCCGGCCATAAAAGCCTTGCCGTTTTCCGGGAAACTGGTCGTTTTTTAACCGGTTTTCGCGATTTAAGCAGTTGGGGGCGAGGAACAAAAATCCGCATCCCCGCGTTGAGGTCACTGGGATCATAAATGTCATTGATCTGCTGTAGCGTTAACCTGCTGACCTTATATTTTCGACTGATCTGTTCCAGGCCCTCACCCGGCTGGATGGTATGCCATATACCGCTGTCGGCGGAACGACTGATAGGCTTCACCCGTGTACAGGATGCCATATTCAGGAACATAAAAAGAACAAGTGCGGTCCACAATGTCCGCTTCCGCATCGATATCTGGAAAAAGTATGTGAATGACATCATTGGTCAAAAACGTGGTTGAATAACATTCGATATTTCATAGTTGCCGAAACCCCTTCCAATTCTGAACTCTCTGATGATATATCAGCACATCAGGGTTGTACAAAAACCATTTTGAGAAAAGCGGACACCCGATAAAAGGGGTTTTTACCTTTTCCGGATCGATTACGTGTTGCTTGGTTGCTATTAATCAGTTAAAAATATAACTAAGGAACCATGACACAAAACTTTTTTCAAACGGGGTGAATACCAGAACGTTGGCATTTCATTTCAGGCAATGCAAATACCATGCTTGTCTATTAGAAAAGCCCACCTGATCCACAGAAGTTGTATGGATTTGAGCTTTCTCCCCAGGTTACCGATCAATCGAAAAACAGAAAAGGCCTTTTGGCTGCATCTCAAAAAACAAATCCCAGTTCCACGAAAGCAGCAGCTCCCGAGCTAATGATCCGCTTCATCAGTCTGGATGACAAGCGACAGATTGAAGGCGTTGATATGATTACGGATATACTCAGTAAAAAGAATTTTGCCGTTGACCATTATGAGTATAAAGTTACCAAAAAGACAGAAACCCGCCGCCCAATCAACTCAAAGTTCAAGGATGGCCCGACAGAACGAGTTGTGCTTGAAGAGCGCATCAATGTTAACGCAAACCTGAAAACGATTCGACAACTTGAATGGCGAATTGCCAAAGACCCGGAAAACGCCCTGTTAATAAACTTGACACGGGCCAAAGGTGAAGCCTTATGTCTCCCGCTTGTTTTTCCCTCCATTTTTAAAAAGGAACACCAGATTATGGTCACCGGGTTGAATGACCCTGTCAGGCTTCAGCTTCTGACAAAACCCGACCTGCTCTTTAAAACCATACCCCAGCTTGTCTCAGACAACCCCGAATATGAGGAACAACTGCTGCAGCGCGCCAGTCGTTCAAAGGGGATGCAGGCAACTGCCAGGGAATTGTTGGACTTCCCGGAGCTACCGGAGGTAATGGCTAAAAAAATTACTCAGGTTGCCACCGGTAAAAAAGAAACATTAACACCGGCCCAATCAATCAATCTGATTATACTGTCTGATCTGGTAACCCGATATTTTCCGGTTCTGCAAACATTCCAGAATGATGTATTGACAAAGTCGGGAACCGTTACCCAACTGTCCAAACAGTTTACTGAGTTAACCGAGGGTATCCCGACACAACTGCTTAGATCCAAACTCAGCGATTACCTTGGAGAAGAGGGGAGCGGGGCTGAAAATAACACACAGATTTTTTCGCATCTGTACCAGCGATTGCAGCAAATGAAAGACGGGAAGCTGTTTGTAAAAGGAGCCCTGCTAGACGTCAAACATCTGTTCGGCTTGTTACACAGCATGATCTGCCTTAATCGCAGCCAGATGGACCCCGACATCTGGGAAAAATGCCTGTTCTTTCTGAAGCCATTCGATGCACCTGACCTGATAAGAAAGAACATGGCCGCTGTCTACATGTTGGCGCTGTCATCCCAGAAGAAAATCCTGTTAAGCCATGCCGCATCCAACAGAAGCCTGATCGAAAATTTTGCGGTACACAATATTCAAGAATTTGTAATCGACAAGAAAGCGTTCATGTCGAAATCACTCCTCTCAGAACAGGAATACGACATCATCCGCAGCGTTGTTTTTCAACGTCTTGGTATGAGAATGGTTCGGAGCAATAAGCGAAAAGAACGAGGAGTCCTTTTCGGCGATGCCGGATATGGCCCTGGAAAGCTGCACAACCCGCTACACTGTGTTTCCAGTTCGTTCGGGTATCTATTGGACGGTCTTCTGAAAAAAAACCTTGAGAGGTTCCTGCAGGATAATTTAAGGGCCTTGCAGGGACGTTTCGGGACCAATCTTTTTGACATTTTTTATGAGCAGGCTGTCCAGGAAGGGGGACTTCCGATTTCAAGAGCTGTTTTCGGAAAGTGGCTGGAATCCAATACCCCTATCAGCAAAATTAACAAGCAGGGTTTTATCAAAAGCGATTTGGAAACTGAATTTGATTCATCACTGACACCACAAATTTTGGCAGGTAGTGGCCAGTCACTTTTTGAAACTGAATACACAGCTGACGCTTTTGCCAAAGACTACCTGGAAAAGCGTATCCGCTTTTTCGGGTTTCTGGACAAACTCCGCAAGCTCAGCAGTTCAAAAGACGACCCGCTCAATCCTGCTCGTCTGCTAATTGAATATGTTGATCAGGGAGAGTACTGTACCCATTCACAGAATTTTCGGAAGTTCATCAGCCAGACTTTTATATATGAAGAGATCAACAGGATTGTATCAGAAGCCTGCAACAACATTCAGGATAAGCTGAGCCTGATCAAGGTCAAAAACAAAGCGATCCTGAAACTCCCACTGAAGTACGGCGTGCTGATCTGCCTGGCGAATACCTTCGAGCTTGCCACAGGAGCAGGCCCTCTCAAAATAAGACTCCAGGTATTACCGCTCAACAGCATCGATGAGAAAATGGGCATCCAGCACGAATTTGCGGCAAAATTTGAGGAGTTATTCCAACAAGCGGAATCACCTGAACGAAAAGGGTTGATACAGGCCATTCGTATTCTTGGCGAATACCAGAAGTCTGCGCGGGACTTTTTCAAGTACCTGACACTGACCACACTCGACCGACAGCTCCACCTGGAGCTGAAAACACTGATTGATAAAAGCAGTGATCCTGAGCATTTAAAGTATGGCGTGTCCGATGCCAAAAAACTCGTGATCGGAACCATGCGCAACCTGAATCTGGGAAATGTCCTCCAGTACGATCAGGAAAAACGGCGTAATATGAAAGATCCAGTGGACAACTATACATTTGCCCAGATGTTGGAATCCATTTTGTATTGGAAATCCGTCAAGAAAGACCTTGATAAGAGGGCGGAAACAGTTTCAAACGTGATAAAGATGATGGGGCGATTTGCCAAAACCCTGAAGGATGGCCCGGAATGGAAAAGCTACTTCAAGATGGTAGTTCGATTTAACCAACTGATTTCTCAACCAATTGGTAAGTACAGCGAAAATCTAATACAAGCGTTGACCGACCTGAGCAGCAAGATGAGCCGCATGGTCAGTAAACGGGAGTATAAAGATAATGCGATTGCCATCCTCTTTGCCGAGTGGAAACGGAAATACCCGAAAAAGATGAAGGATGTTTATTTTTACGCCCCTTTTGTTGAGGAAGATACAGAAGCGGGATCCAATGTTCTGCAAAGTCTGAGAAACGCAGCCCGGCTGGCCCGGTTACTGCGGACAAAAAATTGCCTCTTTTTTCTACTTGAAGCCAACAAGCAGATACAGTTCCGACAGATGGGTGAAATCACGCGTTTCCTGAAAGCCGAAGAGTATAACCTGAATTTTTATGTCGAAACCAGTACGCTTGATGAAGATAAAACTAATGAACTAAGCAAAACCATGCTGCCGAAGCTTTTCTTCCAGGCAGGCTCCCTGAAGCCGCAAAAGCCCGTAAAATAAACCTGACCCAGTTCTGTAACCGATCATTGTGACTCCCTTTGGGCCTCTTCTGCACGAATCCCCTCATTGTCAGCAGACAACCGACGAATTTTATCCATCGCCAATCGTAAAGGCACCTGTTTTTCAACAAACCGCCTAAGCTGGGTGTTACTGACACCACACAGCGATGATATCTCAGCCCAGTTCCCACGCTTCACTATAAACAAGTCAACCAGACACCCAAGAAAAATGGGAAGTGCCGGATTCCGGGAACTGATGCGAATAGTCGACTGGTGAAGATAGGGTTGGATCTCTTTCGGAAAGGGCGGGCAGACAGTATTCCGCTGAATGGGGTTCAACGCAATAGCCAATCGGAGTTTTTTCAGAGCCTGAGTGATATTCTGCGCTTTGGAGCGGGCAGCAGACTCTGTGACCACCAGGTCATGCAAGGTGAGTCGCACGGCATTAGAGGTCTTGTTTCGTTTCTGCCCGCCTCTTCCGGAACCACGAAAGGTATCGACCCGGCACAATTTGACCAAATTCGAATCATTCTTGCGAACAAGCTCCAGCCATGATGCGGTCATGCCATACCCCTTTTCAGTCACCATCCAGAAACCGTTGTACAAACCGGATATCATTCTCACCAAGATCATTACCATCAAGCCATTGAACATCCGGATTGTTACGATACCAGGTCATCTGTTTTTTTGCATAATGACGACTTTTCTGCTGAATATCAGAAATCATCTTATCACGATCGATCTTCTCATCGAGGAACTCAAGCGCCTGCCGGTAACCAATTGACCTCAGAGATGGCAGATCGCTACCATACCCGCGCCAGAGAAGACTTTCCGTCTCTTCTACCAGTCCGGCTTCCACCATCAACAACACCCGTTGATTAATCCGCTGATAAAGCTCTTCCCGAGGCCAACGGGTACCAATAAACAGCGGTTGGTACCGCATCTGCTTAAACCCGTGCTCCTCCTGCAAATCCTGTATACTTCGGCCCGTCTCAAGAAAAACAGCCAGAGCCCGTGAAATTCGGGCAACGTCATTTGGATGCAGCTTCGCGGCGCTCTTCGGGTCCAGTGATTGCAGTCGCTGATAGCATTGAACAAGCCCTTTTTCAGCTAGCAGGCGTTTGATCTCCGCCTTGACAGGAGCTGAAATTTCCGGAACCGGAATCATCCCGTGTATCAGTGCCCGGATATACAGGTTGGTTCCACCGAGCAGGATAGTAGGTTTACCCTGTTCCTGCAGTTCTGCGATAACCTGGTCTGCATCCTGAGCAAACTGTCCGGCGTTATATGGCTGGTCAGGAGTGAGAATGTCAATAAGATGGTGGGGAATTTCTGCCCGCTCCAGGGCAGTGGGTTTCGCAGTGCCGATATCCATCCAGCGATATATCTGCATCGAATCGGCAGAGACAATCTCGCCACCGATGCGACTGGCCAGCTTCAGACCGGTGTCTGTTTTACCGCTGGCCGTCGGTCCTACGACCACAATGATACGAACAGGCTCTGACAAGGGTCAGTTGTGTGAGATGGTGGGCTCGTCAGTTGGATATCCACCGACGTTGCTCTGTATTACTTTTTCCGAATCCTCCGGCAGTTGGCCGTCCAATTCGTCATCTTTAACAGCCTGCGGAACACGCTCGAGCATCAGATCAATGGCATTGCGAACATGTTTCAGGGTTGTTATTTCCAACCCTTCTTTAATTTCGTCTGGCACTTCCACCAGATCCTTCTCGTTCTCCTGCGGGATCAGAATTTTAAAGATCCCCTCCCGTTTGGCTGCCAGCAGTTTTTCTTTCAACCCGCCAATGGGCAGTACCTTTCCCCTCAGAGTGATTTCACCGGTAAGGGCATATGCTTTCTTAATCGGAATGCCCGTCAGCGCTGAAACCATGGCGCAGGAGATAGCGATACCAGCCGATGGTCCATCCTTGGGCGTAGCACCTTCCGGAACATGGACGTGGATATCCAGCTCGGTAAACACCTTGGAGTAGATCCCCATTAAATTAGCGTTAGAGCGAACCCAGCTGTGAGCCGCTTGTGCCGACTCCTTCATCACATCGCCAAGTTTTCCGGTGAGCTGGATCTTGCCTGTTCCCTTCATGGTATTCACTTCGATGGTCAGAATCTCTCCGCCGAATGAAGTCCAGGCCAGTCCAGTGATAATCCCGATCTCGTTCTGCTCGTCCACTTTTTCATGGCGAAACTGCTTGACGCCTAGATATTCATTGATCTTTGGGGCGTCCAATTCAATCAAATCGGTCAGATCCTCCTTGACGATCTGCGTCACCGCCTTGCGGCAAACCTTTGCGATGGTCCGTTCCAGGGTCCTTACTCCCGCTTCCCGGGTGTAACTGCGGATGACCTCCAGCAGGCCCTCCTGCTTGAATTCAAGCTGTTCCTCTTTCAAACCATTTTCTGTCATCTGCTTGGGAACCAGGTATCTGGAAGCAATCTTCTCTTTTTCGAATTCAGAATACCCGGTCAGATTGATGATTTCCATCCGGTCAATCAGCGGCAACGGGATGTCGTGTTTAACGTTGGCGGTACAGATAAACATCACGTTGGAGAGGTCATACTCAACCTCCAGGTAATGGTCCATGAATTCGTGATTCTGTTCAGGATCGAGAACTTCGAGTAGAGCTGATGCCGGATCCCCCATGTGACTCTGGGCCATCTTATCAATCTCATCCAGCAGCAGAACCGGGTTATTGGTCTTGGCTTTTTTCATAGATTGGATGATCTTACCCGGAAGTGCTCCAATGTAGGTACGCCGATGCCCTCTTATTTCAGCCTCGTCCCGCACACCGCCGAGACTCATTCTTACGAAATTCCGGTCAAGAGAACGGGCAATAGAGCGTGCCAGAGAAGATTTACCTACGCCGGGAGGTCCCACGAGACAGATAATCGGTCCCCGAAGGTTTCCCACCAGATTTGCAACAGCGATATACTCAATAATGCGTTCCTTGACTTTCTCCAGCCCGTAATGGTCTTCGTCCAGCACTTCCTGGGCATGTTCCAGCGAGAGATTATCATCGGTTTTTTCCTTCCAGGGAACACTGGTCAGCCAGTCGACAAAATTTCGAACGATATTGGCTTCCGACGAAGTCGGCGGCATCATCTTCAGCTTTTTCAGCTCTTTCTGAACAGTTTCCAAGGCCAACTCACTCATTCCGGATTCGCGGGCCTTTTCTTCGAACTCATCGATCTCTTCTTTGCCATCTTCGGAACCCAGTTCTTTCTGGATAGCCTTCATCTGTTCGTTCAGGTAATACTCTTTCTGTGTTTTGCCGATCTGCCCCTGAACTCGTTCTTTGAGCTTCTGCTCAATCTTTTTATGTTCTTCTTCTTCCAGCATCCTGGAATAGATTTTTTCGAGCCGTTTCCGGCTGTCAAGGGTTGAGAGCAACTCCTGCTGCTTGGCAATATCCATGGTCAGCAGAGGTGCAATCATATCTGCAATCTGACCCGGAGAGTAATCACCGGACAGAATTTTCTCAGAAGAGTCAGTGTTGCTGGCTGTCTTCTTGAGGAAGGGCTTGAACTCGCTCTTAACGGTCTTTGTCAGTGTCAGCAATTCAGGTTCGTAGTTTTCAACGGTTGGCAACACCTCGACCTGGGCGCGATAGGACCCTGATTCCAGGTCTGTTTCAACAATCCTCCCTCTCTCTTTCCCTTCAAAAAGAACCTTGATGGTCCCTTTTGGCAATCGCATGATCTGCAGTATGTTTCCAATTGTACCTATGTCATATAGGTCATTTTCAGTCGGCGTCTCAATATGGGGATCTTTCTGGCAGACCACGTAAATTTTTCGATCTGCTGCCAGCGCATCCTCAAGCGCTTCAATTGACTGCTTTCGGCCAATGAAAAATGGGATGGTCATGTGCGGAAAGACGACAATGTTCCGAATCGGTACAATTGGGATCTCGATTATCTCTTTTTCAGACTGATTTGATTCAGGCATGGTTTCGGTTCCTTTATTCCGTGGTTTCCAGCGATTACCGCTGTTTTTCTTGGACCCTTATATGACGAATTACGCCATGCTGGTCTGCAAGCTTATCTGCAGGTCTATGTCTTTAAGGTTAACATAAAGTGCCAAAAATGGGAAGTTCAAAGTCACCATGATCAGCGTTCATATAATGGTAATCAATTGTAATATATTATCAAACCCCGTTCATCTCTTCGGACTCATCCAATTGACTGTGAGATATTTTCAAAAGATCCAGACGGTTCAAGGCATTGACAAAAGCATAAGCAGAGGCAATCACGATATCTGTGTGTGACCCCCTTCCAGTGGCCTTGATCCCTTCCCATTCGATGGAGATGGAAACAACCCCCTGAGCGTCAGTTCCACCGGTGATGGCCTTCACAACAAATGCCGTCAACACACATGGAATTCCAACAATTTCCCGTATGCTATTAAGAGCTGCATCCACTGGCCCGTCACCCAGGCAGGCATTTGCCGGTTTCAGTTCGTTGTCGATCTCCATCACAACTGTCGCTGTAGGGGTGATTTCAGTTCCGGAAGTCACATTCACGCTAAGCAGCTCGTATTTTTGCTCTCCAGTAGACCGAATTTGCATAATCAGTATTTCCAGATCTTCGTCATAAACGACCTTTTTCTTATCAGCCAGCCGTTTAAAATCTTCGAATATCTGTTGCAGTTCTTCCTTGGACACATCATATCCAAGCGTGTTGATCCGTTTCTTCAGCGCAGCCCGTCCCGAATGCTTTCCCAGTACCAGTTGATTCAGCGAAAGCCCAATGGATTCTGGCTTCATGATTTCATAAGTGAGGGCATCCTTGATGACACCTGCCTGGTGGATTCCAGCTTCATGAGCAAAGGCATTGGCTCCGACGATAGCCTTATTGGGCTGCACCATTGATCCGGTCACTTTTGTCAACAATCTGCTGGTGGGATAGATCTGTGTTGTATCGATATTAGTGGACAAATCAAAATAGCTGTTTCTGACCCGCAATGACATCACAACCTCTTCCAGAGCCGTATTGCCCGCTCTCTCCCCAATACCGTTGATGGTACACTCAACCTGTCCAGCACCTGCTTCAACAGCTGACAGTGAGTTTGCAACAGCCAGCCCGAGATCATTGTGGCAGTGGACGGAAAACAGAATCTGATCAGCGTCGGTCACCTCGTTTTTCAGGCGCCTGATCAGGTCAGCATACTCATAGGGTGTCGTGTAACCAACCGTGTCAGGGACGTTCAGAATGGTCGCCCCGGCCTTGACCGCAGCAGAGAATATCTCAATCAGAAATTCAGGGTCCGAGCGTGTCGCATCTTCAGCACTGAATTCAACGCTGTCCGTATGTTTCCTTGCCTGTTCAATGGCGCGAATCGCCTTTTTGACAGCTGTTTTCCGGTCGATGCCCAGTTTTTTCTTCAGGTGCAGGTCGCTGGTCGCGATAAAGGTATGGATCCCCCAATTCGGGGCTCCTTTCAGGGCTTTGATGCCTGTCATGATATCAGCATCGTCTGTACGGCACAGACTGACAATCATCGGGCCCTCCACCGAGTGACCGATCTGCTCTACAGAATCGAAATCTCCGGGAGATGACGCAGGAAAACCTGCTTCAATGGTATCAACACCCAGTTTAGCCAGTTGCCTCGCCATGATCAGTTTTTCGGCGGCGTTCATGCTGCAGCCAGGTGACTGTTCTCCGTCTCTCAGCGTCGTATCGAAAATCCTGACAATCTGACCCATATCTACTCCACTTTTCTGGTGTTTATTGGTTACTGTTTTTGTAACTATTTACCACATTGCCAGAGCTAATGGGATTATGATTTCCCCAATGAAGCGCATGCTGAATAGTTACCAATTTCTCAATGTTAATGACTATACTGTATCAACTGCTTCAACACCCTGTCCCGCATATTTTTCTGCTGATTCAGCAGGATGACGAACGGCTGGTATCCATCTGCGGTTTTAATATATCCGGCATAATTATAAACCCCTGTCAGGGTTCCCGATTTCACCCATGCACCTTTTTTGTGATCCAGCAGGTCTGCCCAGGGCCGAAACCTCTCCAGCACAGCCATCATAGCCCTGGCACTCATCCGGTTTTTTCTGGATATCCCTGACGCCTCATCTATAATTGTCCGTCCGGACTCTTCGTTAAACTGCTGCTTGAAATACGCCTGAAAAACGGATCGGGCCTTGGAAGTCGTTGCCGGATACCCTTTTTTTTCAGCGCCAGTCACCAGGTAAATCTGGTTGGCTATAAAGTTATTGGAATACTTGAGCAGACCCCTGATCACTTCCCGCAGGGAAACACTGCTGTGGTGTTCAATAACAAGGGACCATCGGTCATCGATTACGGTCTGGCCGACATCTGACTGTTCAACGGTAACCCCGTGATCTTTCAAAATCTCCCCAATGAGCTCGCCTGCATATCGGTGGGCATATTCCCGCTTTGTGGAAAGATTGAAACGATCCCGGGTTCCGGGCTTCAGGCTGCGGCCCAGTATTCGGGCCAGCGGGGTTAATGGTGTAATCGATTCGGCTGAATAGATGGTTCCATCTTTTTTTCTGCCGAGGAAGAGAGTGTTAAAGTTAACGACCAGGGCTCCGTTTACTGCATCGTAGGGATTCAGGCTGTTCGACCGGCCATTGATGTCTATCGAAGGGTCGAACGCAGTTTGATCCAGTTGAATCTGCCGAATCTTCCTGACGCCCAGCACTTTCAGCTTATCTGCAATAGAGTGAATCTCCTCCGAAATCAACTGAGGGTCTCCCCATCCCTTGATGCCCAGGTTACCATCTGCATCCCGGTAAAAACCTGTCTTAAAAACAAACTGCTCACCCAGAATTTCCAATGCGGCCATCGCGGTGTAAATTTTGATAATCGAGGCCGGAATCAGAATAAGGTCAGCATTGTAAGCCAGCAGAGTGTGACCGCTTTCATCATTCAGCATGACACCCCCCCGATCAACCCAGCGATGAAGCTGGGCCATGAGGGTCGAATCCGCAGCAGTCGCCTGATTAACACAACAGGTCACCATCAGAGCCAGGGACAACAACAGGACCCGACACCGTGTCCGTCTTTGCTTAACTGTCGATTTGGGGTAAAAAGGGTAACCACACACAGCAGTTTTTATTAAGGTTACAGCAAGCCGACCCCCTGAGCGTGAACAGGGGGATTCCAGGCTAAAGGGTCTTGTAATTCGGGGCTTCTTCCGTAATATAGACATCGTGGACATGGCTCTCCTGGAGACCGGCCGATGATATCTGGATAAACTCTGTACCTTCCCGCAACGCCTTCAGGGAACCGCTGCCGGTGTAACCCATCCCGGAGCGTAGACCGCCAACCATCTGGTAGATGGTTTCATTCAGCTTGCCTTTATAAGGTACGCGACCTTCGATGCCTTCCGGGACCAGTTTGGAGACCTCTTCCTGGTCCTCCTGAAAATAGCGATCCTTGCTGCCCTCTTTCATGGCGCCAATGGATCCCATACCGCGATATTGCTTATAGCGTCGCCCCTGGTAGAGTATGACCTGCCCCGGGCTTTCGGTAGTGCCTGCCAGCATACTGCCCAGCATAACAGCGGAAGCGCCTCCAGCCAGTGCCTTGACCACATCGCCTGAAAACTTGATCCCACCATCCGCAATCACTGGGACCCCATGTTTCAATCCTACGGGGGCACAGTTAAAAATAGCTGTCATCTGTGGTACCCCGATTCCAGCCACCACCCGGGTTGTGCAGATGGAGCCAGGTCCGATACCAACCTTGACAGCGTCAACACCCGCTGCAATCAAATCCTCGGTTGCGGCGGCAGTAGCTACATTTCCCGCCATCAGCTCGATATCTGGATATCGAGCTTTGAACGCCCGCACCGCTTTGGTCACATTATCTGAATGGCCATGGGCCGTATCGATCACAATAATATCAACATCAGCCGCCACCAGGGCAGCGGCCCGCTCTTCAAAGTCGGTGCTCGGACCGACGGCCGCACCAACAATCAACCGGCCGGAAGTGTCCTTGCTGGCAAATGGAAACTGCTTCTTTTTGTTGATGTCCTTGATGGTTAAAAGGCCCGTCAGCTCATAATTGTCGTTAACCCTCAACAGTTTTTCAATCCGGTGCTGATGCAGCAGCTGCTTTGCCTCTTCCGGGGTGATACCCTCAGCAACTGTCACCAGTTTGTCGCGCCCCTTGGTCATCACGTTGGAAACCGGCTGGGTGAAGTTTGTCTCAAAACGGATGTCCCGGTTGGTAATGATCCCCACCAGCAGTTTCCCATCCGTAACAGGTAACCCCGAAATATTAAACTGTTTCATGAGCGCTGTAGCCTGCTCAACCGTATCATCCGGGCTGACAGTGATGGGATCCGTAATCATCCCGCTTTCAGAACGCTTCACCCGGCTGACCTGTCGGGCCTGCTCTGCTATCGGCATGTTCTTGTGAATGATGCCAACGGCCCCCTCTTGTGCCATGCAGATGGCCAAACGAGCCTCAGTTACGGTATCCATGGCCGCGCTGATGAACGGGATATTCAAGCTGATATTCCGTGAAAGCTGGGTCGTGGTGTCAACTTCGTTTGGTAGCACATTGGATTTCTGGGGAAGCAGTAATAAATCATCAAATGTCAATCCCTGCCCTATTTGTCGGTCACTTTCCATAAATCCTCCTTTACAACTTAAGGTCATCCCTTGTAGACTTGCAGGGTTAGCTGAATCCCCCTGCTCTCCTGCATGAAAAAAGTTCTTTTCCAGGACAGTCACTGGAAAAAAAGGTTAATTCCTCATGTTAACCATAAATCGAAATACCGTCAACTGATATGCCTCAGCCCAACCCCTCAGTCACATTTGAGCAAACGCTCAATCAGGCGTTGCAGGGATTATCCTGCAGCCAATCGCGCGAGATCACTCTGTCCTCGCTTTCGGGGTCAGCCGGGGCCCTGTTGATATCCATGTTATCCAGTGATACCAAACGCCCCATGCTGGTCATCGCTGAATCCTACGAAGCCGCCGAGCGTATCAAGCTGGATTTCGACTTTTTTTCCGATCCTGGGAAAGTTGCATTTTTCCCCCACTGGGACACCATTCCCTATGATAGTCAGTCTCCGGACAAGGATGTAGTGGCCATCCGTTTTCAAGCCCTTGACAGCATCCTTCTTCAGACGGCAACGGTGGTCATTACCACGCCAAATGCTTTGATGCAGCGAATTTTGCCACCTGACGTTCTCATCCGCAGCAGTTTCAACCTGAATGTAACGGATCGAATAGAACGATCGGCGTTTTTATCCCGGCTGGTAGAGCTGGGATTTGTGCGCGTGGACATGGTTGAGGAGAAGGGAGAATTTGCGGTTCGGGGTGCTATCATCGACCTGTTTCTGGTCACGGAGTCGGATCCGGTACGCTTGGATTTTTTTGATGACGAACTGGAAACCATTAAGTTTTTCGACGTGGAGTCCCAGCGGTCCATCAACGACCTGCAGACCATTCGGATCGTCCCAGCCCGGGAGGTTGTGTTTTCAGCTACAGAAGCAGATACCATTCAAAGAAGGCTGATTCCCTACAAGAGCGAATCGGTCCCCCAGACCTATCAGCATATGGTGGAGCAGATTCAGAGTGGTCTCTCTTTCACGGGCATGGAGAATCTGCTACCCCTGTTTTACGAAAAAACAGGATTGCTGCTGGACTATTTTCCAGAGCAACCGGATATCATTTTCTTCGACAGAGGCAATGTGACCTCACGATCGCAGAATTTTTTCAAAGAAGTAATGTCGGAGTATGAGTATTCCAGACAGGAGGGAAACCCGACACCAGAGCCGGAAGCGCTCTTTCTGTCAGCAGAGCAGATGGCGTCTGAATTACACGCTTACCGCTGCATTGATATCCAGTCCCTGAACCTTGAGGATCAAAACGGGCAGTTTGAACTCTCTACTGTTGACAACTCAGCCCTGCAATCCTTGTCCGTACTACCAGAAAAAGCAGAACAGGGGATGACTGCCGGTATCATTCGGCAGTTAAAAGAGTGGAATCTCGCCGGGGCAAAGGTTGCCATCGCGGTTGGTTCCCAATCCAAGGCCGACCGGGTCAGGCAAATGCTGGAAGAGATTGACCTTACGGTTCCGGTTATTGATGGAAACTCTCCACTTGAACGGCGGGGATTTCTGACAACATCATACGCTGCGGAGGAAAACTCGTTCTGCATTCTTCCTTATGCCATCAGCAGAGGATTTCGCTGGCTGGACAAAGAGGGAAACACCCGCATCGCCCTGGTATCAGATGAGGAGATTTTCGGCAACCAACGAAAGCAACGGCAGATTCGCAAACCCGGTGTACAGCGGTTTTTTTCGTCACTGGGTGACCTGAAAGTCGGAGACCATGTTGTACATGTAGAGTATGGCATAGGTCGCTATGAAGGACTGAAGAAAATCAATGCCGGCCAGAGCGAGGCAGACTATTTGGTGATCGTATATCTTGGCGGGGACAAAGTGTATGTCCCGGTTGACAAGTTTCACCTGGTCCAGAAATACGCGGGAGGCGAGAACAGCGGCGCAAGACTGAACAAACTGGGCGGAAAAACCTGGATCCGGACCAAATCCAAAATCGTCTCTGAAATTGATGATATGGCCGAAGAACTGGTTCGGATCAATGCCGAACGTCAGGCCAGAAAGGGCGTGGCCTTTTCTCCGGACGGGGCGCTGATGAACGATTTTACGCTGAGTTTTCCCTTTCAGGAGACCGAAGACCAGGAAAGAGCCATTCAGGAAGTGATTCAGGATATGGAGCTTCAAAAACCGATGGACCGTCTGGTTTGCGGAGATGTCGGATTCGGCAAGACCGAAGTAGCCCTGCGCGCAGCATATAAAGCTGTCATCGACGGATATCAGGTGGGAATACTTGTCCCGACAACGATCCTGGCCCAGCAGCATTACGACTCCTTCGTCAAGCGTTTCGAAAATACACCTGTCAGGGTCGGGATGTTGAGCCGCTTCCGCTCACCCAAACAGATAAAGGTTGTCCTGAAAGAGCTCAGCGAAGGCAGCCTGGACATTGTGATCGGAACCCATCGCCTGCTTTCCAGGGACGTGATTTTCAAACAATTGGGACTGTTGGTAATAGATGAAGAACAACGGTTCGGGGTGAAACACAAGGAGACCGTCAAAAAACTGAGGACAACGGTGGACACCCTGGCCCTGAGCGCCACCCCTATTCCGAGAACACTTCATATGTCACTGGTGGGTATTCGGGATATCTCAGTCATCAACACTCCTCCCATGGACCGGCGGGCCATTCGGACCCGATTGTTAAAATTCAACGATTATGTTATTCAGGAAGCAGTCAACCGTGAAGTTCGCCGAAAGGGACAGGTGTTCGTCATCCACAACCGTGTGGATTCCATTTACGAAGTCGGGCAGTACCTCGCTCGAATTCTGCCAAAGGTCAGAATTGCCATCGCCCACGGTCAAATGCCGGAAAAAAACCTGGAACAGGTGATGCTGGACTTCATCGGGGGAGCGTACGACGTTCTGCTGTCCACAACCATCGTCGAGTCCGGACTTGATATTCCAAATGTCAACACCATCGTGATTAACAATGCCCATCAGTTCGGCCTTTCCCAGTTATATCAGTTGAGAGGCCGGGTAGGGCGCAGCAATGTGCAGGCGTATTCATACCTGATGACGCCACGCGAAAAAATTCTGTCGGAAACAGCGCGAAAACGGTTGGCGATTCTGCAGGAGCTGAATCACCTGGGTGCTGGTTTTAAGATCGCCAATTATGACCTGGAACTGAGGGGTGCGGGCAATGTTCTGGGGTCCCAGCAGTCTGGACATATTGCAGCGGTCGGTTTTGAGCTGTATACGTCAATGATCGAGGACGCTGTCGCCAGGATTCGAGAAGGAGATCAAAATCGGAAACCGGTTGAGGAAATCAAGCTCAACCTGGCTATAGAGGCTGGACTACCGGACAGTTACATCGACAGCATGAACCAGCGCCTGGACGCTTACAAACAGATTGCCACCTGTGAAAGCGAAGCCGCCCTGTGGGAGGTACGTGCCTCCCTCGAAGATCGTTTCGGCAGAATGCCGCAGGAAGCCATCAACCTGTTTTACTCCATGCAGATAAAGCTACTGGCGATGGAACTGTTCATGCTGCAGCTGAATCAGACGCACACCACCATCGAAATGGTATTTTCGAGTGAGTTTCAGCCGGACCCGGTTTCCATTTTGAATTTTATGAAAAACAAACAATACCAGCCGCAGCTTCTCCCTGATAATATCATCAGGGTTAATCTGCCCAAGGCGGGAACAGACCAGATCCTCGGTTTTCTGCAAACGTTCCGCAAAGAGCTTTCTTTCACTGAACCGTCTGAAACATCGGAAGTATCCAATGCGTGAGCTGAATATGCACCTTCACCGCCATTTTTTTTCCCAGCTGTTAATTGCTCTGACATTAGGCATTCTTCTGTTGAGCGGATGCGATCAGGAGATTGAACAAAAATCCTCCATCATCCCTGAGGACGAGACCATTGTTGTCGTCAACAATAAACGGATCTCCCTGGCTCAGTTTCAAAGGCGGCTCAGTCTTTTCCTGAAGAAATATGGGCAGCTGATGATCACTGACGAAAAGCAGCTGACCAAAATAAAGGATATCGTCATCAACCGAATGATTGATGAGGAGCTGATCGCACAGGAAGCCTCAAGAAAAGGGATCAATGCATCCAACGAAGAAGTGGAAGCTGAAATTGCCGATACCCTGGCAAATTTTGGCAAGCGTGATGCGGGTTATGGGGAGACAAAACCGGCTGAAGAACTGGATCTAACCGACCTCACACAGGCCGAGTGGAAACAGGGCCTGGAACGACTCATCATCCAGAAAAAACTGGTACAGCAGGAGGTCATCGGGAAGGTTCCCATTACAAAACGCGAAATCACTTCCTATTACGAAACACACCGGCGCGAATTCACCAGACCCAGGGCTTATCGGGTCAGAAATATCACCCTGCCCACCTATGCGGAAGCGGTGGCCATCCGTCTGAAGATTCTGCGGGGAAAGAACTTTAAGTTCCTCGTGCGTGAGCACTCCATTTCACCGGACAAAGCAACAGATGGAGACCTCGGCTATATCAAACGTGGCGATCTGCCGCTGGAAATGGAGAGTGAAATCTTCAGATCCTCTTTTAAATCTAGCAGGAAAGACATCAGTGCCATCGTTCGGTCCCAGGACGGTTTTCATATATTCAAACGCGAACACTACCGCCGTAAAAGGCGACTAAGTCTCAAAGAAGCCCGCCCGGATATTAAAAAGACCCTTGTTGCCCAGAAACAGGATGTTGCCTATCAACGGTGGTTGGAGAAATTGAAAAAAAATGCTAAAATCTCAATTGATCAGGCCATGCTGGTCAGCGAAGAGGGCTTTTAATAGCCATACCAGACCTGAACTTTATTTGGAGTAGAGCTTGAATATTGTATTAATCGGCTTCATGGGATGCGGGAAGACAACCATCGGCAGGAAACTGGCTGTACGCCTGGGATATCGTTTTGTCGATACCGACTACCAGATAGAAAAGGAGCAGAACGCCCGGGTCAAGGAAATCTTTGAAAACCATGGGGAAACACATTTCAGGGCTCTTGAAACCGATCTGCTCAACCGCCTTTCAAGGGTTAACAATACGGTGGTTGCCACAGGCGGAGGTATTTTAACAACCCCCGGCAACTTGGAGATTATCCGCGACATCGGGATCAGCATCTACCTCAAAGCCTGCGTTGAAGATATCTTCGAGCGCATTTCTCGAAACACCAAGCGCCCCATGCTGCAAACCGAAAACCCCATGCAAACCGTCGTCACCCTCCTGGAAAAACGGCAGTGCTACTACGAACTGGCAGACCATACCGTTAATACTGCCTCCCTTAAAATGGGACACATCGTCTCCCAGATCATCAAAGAGCTATAAGATCCACGCGTCTTGACATTAAAACAGGTTTGGGTTCCAATCCAAGGAAACAACAGAAAACCTTAAATATGTGAGGAGCATCCATGCCACTGGCAGATCTGCAAAAAGAGATTACGGCGACTTTCCCAAATGCGGAAGTCACACGTATATTTTTCATGAAGCAGAATATACGACTGGAAGAGGAGTATGGATTCATTCCCGAAAATACCCACTTTGCGGAAGGGGGTTGCTCAGATGAGATCAATGAATATGAGTACCTGATGATGGAGCAGTACTGGGGAGAGCGCTTTAAATTTGGTGGGCTGGCAGGATACTGCCATGCAGGAAAAACTGGCCTGGAGGCAGTCTCTAACCATGTGCCTGAAATAGCTGGAAAAAAGAACCTCCTGTTTTTAACGGGTGCCCATATTGGGTTTCAAGACGGGATATGGGGAAAACTGAAACGCCAGGGTCAACCGAAAGCAACATCTGCCTGTGGATCTCTTGCTTCCGTCCTGCAGACGGATTTTGAGCAGATCCTCAACAGCCAGATCAATCTTCTGGATCAGCAACAGCAAATGGTTGAAAGAATTATGATCCCTTATATCAAAGAGTGCCTGGACAATGGGGAGACCCCAGACCTTCTTGATGCGACAAGGCATATGATGAACCGGATTGATACAGACCTGCTGACAATGATCACTGATTTAATCACCCGATTCGATGGTCAGGTGGCAATGGTAACAGGAATTACCATTAATACCGCCTTGGGAAATTTCTTCAGCCCATCAACAGTTAAAGTCCTGCAAAGATGATCAAGTTGAGCAACAGCGTCCGTTATACTGTCACTCAAAAATTGAAGGGGCCATATCACGCAGCATTAGACTGAGTGATCCGGTTCTGTTTGATCACATGTCCAGAACCGTGGAGATATCAACGTCAATATTTCTATATTCCGGAATATCATGCAGACACTCTGCAATTTGGTTTTTCATATACTCTTCCTGCCCGAATACACACTTGTGATTGATATGCACTTTCCCTTTCGCGGCAGTGACCCCTACTGCTGGAAACTTCTTAATTAAAAAAGATTGGATTCTTGCTGAATTCAGAAGATTATTATAAATCTCCTTGGACTTCGAGGTTCTCTGGAAACAGGGGCGCATACTGGCGTCTGCTATGATATCAACGGCACCCTCAACGGTGACCTCATCAAGATGCACGACAAGGTCATAATTTTTTAAATCCTCAGTGTCCATCCCGAATTGATGTAAGCTCCATTTCCTACTTTTTTCATCATCCTTTTTCAATAATTGACGGGCTTTCAGTTCTGAAATCCCTTTGACTTTTATTACCTCTGCCACCCGGTCCTTCAAGTTGGAAACGATTCTTACCTTTAAGGCATGTGGCACATTCTTCAGAAAATATTGTCCGGCTATACCATGATAGATAACATTGTCCTTTTGTAAATGACTAAGCAGTGAGTACTTAATATAGCTGAGATATTTTTGTCTTCCACAGGTAAAACGATTAAAAAGGGATGGCTCTTCCCTGAGGGCTCGTGACAACTCTTCTTCCGGAACATGAAATTGTTCCGAGCTCTCGAAAAGAATTTTTTTATCGATACACTCATACCCCAGTTTTTTCCCCAATTTTTCAGCTATCTCTCTGCCTTTACAAAATGAATTTCTTGAAATGGTAATAATTGCCATAACCTTCTCCTATTATTGTATTCAATTAAGCTCTTTACGCATCAGGTAAACCCATTTATTGACAGGAATTGCTCCCCTCTGGAACGGATCTCACTGCTCTGTTTCAAAAATATTTATGGCTATTTTTCTGAATGGTCAGGCTATGCAACGCCTGTCTTGAAGTTCTTCTGCCGCTCGTTTTACGATTGCACGCAGGTCTGAGGGTTTAAAGGGTTTTGCGATAAAATCAAAGGCACCTTTGGCAAGAGCCTCCCTTGCTGTTTCAACAGTCGCGTATCCTGTAATCATGATGACCTTGGTCCGATCCGATTTTTCAACAATATGCTCAAGAATCTCAAGACCATCAATTTTTTCCATTCTGATGTCAGTTACCACAACATCGAAGGGAGCTTCATCAAAACGGGCAAGGGCTTTCTCGCCATCAACAAACGTTTCAACAGTATCACCCGATTTTTCAAGAGCGGTTTTAAGTCGTTTGCCAACAATATTCTCATCGTCAATTACCATAATTCCTAAATGGTGCGTTTCCATAGACAGATCAGCCTCAATGCAGATGATAAATTAGTCGTCCCGTTATCTCGCCACTCAACCACGTCGGTTCAGTCTTTAAATTACTTACTGCGAATAGGGTGCCAAAGTGAAATTAAGCTGCAACCGCCGATAATAGGAACAGGAAAGATAGTCACGACATGGGTGGTTTGTTGCAAATCGCAACACTAGGAGGGCCAGATGGCAGGAAAGTCTTTATTACTAGAGCTTTATAGAAAGTCGCAAAAAGAAACACACAGCGTTGCATAATGCAACACTGTGTCAGTTGTCAAATTTAAACCGTTTGAGTTTTCTGTAGAGGGATGCTCTGTCTATACCTAGAATTTTTGAAGCCGCTGTTTTTTTATTTTCCACCTTATCGAGAATCCAACGGATATACTCTTTCTCAAGTTCTTCAAGGGTTTTAAACCCATCCGTCTGACCCTGGAACATAAAAAGGTCGTTGTCCATCAGGTCTTTTGGAAGACTTTCAGCTTTAATGGTTTCACCATGGGTCATGGAAACAGCGTGCTCAACAATGTTTTCAAGTTCCCTGATATTCCCTGGATACTGATATCCGGACAATAACCCAACAACCTCATCGGTGAACCCGGTAATTTGTTTATCTATTTTCTTCGAGTAGTACCTCAAAAAGTGAGAGGCGAGTAGCGGTATATCCTCTGTCCGTTCATTAAGGCTTGGCATGTGGATGTTAATCACATTCAATCGAAAAAACAGGTCCTGTCGAAAAGTGCCTGTCGTACTCTGTTTTTTAAGATCCTGGTTGGTTGCAGCAATGATTCTGACATCTATGGGGATTGAACTGTTCCCCCCCACCCGAAGAACCTCTCTTTCCTGGATGACCCTCAGAAGTTTTACCTGCATGGTCATCGGCATATCTCCCACCTCATCCAGAAAAACGGTCCCGCCATTTGCACTTTCAAACAAACCCGCCCGACTCTTCGTCGCTCCGGTAAAGGCATCTTTTTCATGCCCGAATAGCTCATTGGCCAGCAAATCCTCAGTAAAGGATGCGCAGTTGAATGCAAGGAATCGTCCCCTCTTCTTCGGGCTGAATTCATGAATGGCACGGGCCACCAGTTCTTTACCTGTTCCGGTCTCACCAACAATCAAAACATTTGATTCAGAATCCTCAATTCTCCGAATCAATTTTTTTACGTCCACAATTTTTGGACTGTTCCCGATAATAGATCCAACATCTCGACTGCTTTTGGTTTCCAACTCTTTGATCCTGGCAATCAGTTCAAGGTTTTCAACCGCCCGTTTAACGATATGCCGAACCTCATCAGGTCTAATGGGTTTTTGCAAGTAGTGAAACGCTTCCTTTTTGGTTGCCTCTATGGCGGAGTCAATCGAACCATGGCCGGTAAGCAGAATAACAGCAGTGTCTGGATCTCGGTTCTTTGCTGCCGCAAGCACATCCAACCCATCGATTTCATCGATAAACAGGTCTGTTAAAATCAGGTCAAACTGTTTTGTATTGATTAGCTTTATGGCTTTCTTGCCCGTGCTGACCGCTTCAACATCATACCCTTCTGACTGAAGTATTCGCTTCAATGCCTTTAATGCAATTTCCTCGTCATCGACGATCATGACCGAAATTTTATTGCCTGCCGTGTTGCTTTTTGGGTTTTTCACTGTTTATACGCTTCAGATTGACGTGTGGATGAAGGGTTTCTCTATTAGAAAACCATAAAAATCCACCCTTCCTATGTCAACAATTAATTTCAACTTCACTAATAACGGTTTGATCCTGGCAAAAAAAGGTGTACTCACGTTTGTGCCTTAATAAAACGGTTCCTACAGATGACAAATAGTGCAAATGACCTTATGCTTCATAGGGGCCAATAGCCCACATTTCGTGAGTTACATTTCAATAAAATGGAGCAGGGACCTCTCAAAAATAAACAGGCCGAACAGTAGACAATAGAACAAACTTCAGCATAATCTTTATTGATTGCCATTGATAGCGATCATTTGCCTTTAACCCACAAAGGATACGTTAAACCTTAGAGCAGATCTCAAACAAATGCTGTTCTCTTTAACCTGTCAGTTTAAATTAAACAATGACGAATCAAGAACAGACCCTAGACCTGGAATTTTCAGAGCAGGCGCAAAAACTATTGAAGGATCGGCCATCCTTTTCGATCATGACTCGCTTGATAATAGGATTCATTATCTGGCTTCTCCTGAGCTTTGGGATTGTCATCGTGTCAATCTACATAACCTCCAGGATCGAAAAAAAGCTATATTTTATGCAATCCAGTGACACATTCAGCTTTGAGATCCAACAGGCCAGGCGATTTGAAAAAAATTACTTCCTTTATCACACCAATCTCAATGATGCATTAAGTCACGTTCACGCGGCCGGGCAGATCTTAGAAAAGGGGAACAACAATTTTCTGTCTGTATTGGGAGAGCAGGAGTTTGAGAGAATTCATAATCACCTGTCCCGATATGAGGCGTTGCTATCCAGTTTGAATAATGACCTGCCCATCGACCAACAAAACAGGATTGAAATTGAATTGCGTGAGCACGGATCAGAAATGGTAACAATGGCAAAAGAGTTGGTTGCTCAGGAACGCAGTACCGTTAAATCCCTGCTGACAGTCTCTAAAAGGATCCCTATCTTTTTCCTGGTCGTTCTGATCCTGCTGATCACGTATTTTGCTGTATTTATGGTCAGGCAAATTCTCTGGCCCATGGGGCGCATGATGGAGGCAACCGAACGCATATCCGCTGGAGACTTCACACCCATGCTGCCCAAACGAAAATACAATGATGAATTCTCAAGCCTGGCGATTGCAATGAATCATATGATGATACAGCTTGTTCAGCGAGAAGAAGCGCTGGTACAATCCCATAAACTCAGGGCCATCGGGACATTGACTGCCGGAATCGCCCATGAATTGAATAATCCCTTGAATAATATTGTACTCACGGCCTCAATGTTTAAGGAGGACTATGACACGTTGGAAGTTGAAGAGCGGTTCGATATGCTGAATGATCTGGTAAACGAATCAGACAGAGCACAGAGAATAATCCGGAACCTGCTTGACTATGCCAGAGAAAGCAAAATTGAATCCGTATCTGTTGATCTCCAAGGAACTATCAGGGAAACCCTGAGACTGGCCGGCAACCAGATTGCACTGTCAAAAATCAAGGTCAATTTTACGCCTTCCGATACGTTACCTCATGTTTTAGGCGACCGCCAACAGCTGATTCAGGTATTCTTAAACATAATTCTGAATGCCCTGGATGCCACGCTGAAGAATGGATCGTTGACCATCTCAATTCAGATATCAAAGAACCGTGACTACGTTCGCACTGAATTTGCCGACACAGGAACGGGCATACCGGAAGAAAAACTCTCTTCTATTTTCGACCCCTTTTTTACAACTAAGCCGGAAGGTAAGGGGACAGGGCTCGGCCTTTCCGTCTCCCAGAGCATAATCAAAAAACACGGTGGAAACATCTCCGTGGTAAGCGAGGTTAATAAAGGGACGACCATTTCAGTCTCGCTACCGACAGCCATGATACCTGCAGATTTGTCAGAAACAGGCAGCGATGATTAGATGTTTCCGACATCTGCCACGGCTTGTCCATCAACTGTATCTCCCCGGCCTTGGCCGGTCTTCACCGCCGCCTTCCCTGAATTGACAGTTCTGCAAAATCGATATAAACCCAAGGTGTCTTTAAGCAACGAACAACACGAGTTCCGTACACTATCAATGAGAGAAAGGAGAGACGAATATGGGTCAGAAGGTCACGAAATATAAAGTGGAAGACGGGGTTGCCACCATCACCTTCAATATACCGGACAAAATGAACGCACTGACCTACCAATTCTGTGACGAAACGATGGGTCATTTAACCACTGCCTCAAGGGACCCGGAGGTCGGAGCAGTCGTTGTCACCGGGGAAGGTCGGGCTTTCAGTGCGGGTGGAGACGTGGTCGCCATGGCGGAAAAGCGTCCGGAGGTTCCGGGCATGGTTTCTGATACCATGGAAGAGGCCATTGACGGGCTTCGACATAGCCAGGAGATCTGCTGGATGCTGCACAGCATGCCCAAGATTACTATAGCAATGGTTAATGGTCATGCTATGGGAGCGGGCCTTGGAATCGCCATGTCCTGTGATCTGCGCGTTGCATCGAGCAAGGCAAAGTTTGGCACAGCTTACGCCAACGTTGGTTTTGGTGGTGATTTTGGAGCCACCTGGCAGCTGACACAACTCGTTGGTGAAGCCAAGGCCAAGGAACTGATGATTCTAGGAGATATTATCAATGCAGAAGAGGCACAGCGGATTAACCTCGTCAACAAGGTGGTCGAACCCGAAGCCCTGGCAGAAACGGTTAAAGAAATGGCAACACGAATCGCCCATGGTCCCCTGGTCAGTTTTCGATACATGAAAGAAAATATCAATCTGGCTGTCAGGTCTGATTTTCGAACGGTCCTGGACCGAGAAGGAATGACCCACGTTCGATGCAGCATGACCGAAGATCATCGTGAAGGGGTCACAGCCTTTGTAGAAAAGCGCCCACCCGTATTCAAGGGACGATAAGGCATATGTTGTCTGGTTGCAACGCAGATTCTGCCAAACGGTCTTGAATCACCCAAAACAATAGCGATTATGTGGAACCCATTCAGGTACGGACCAAATCTCAAGCTGGTACGGTTGCAGGTAAAGCTTTCGTGGCCGTTCATCGTATATGGTAAAAAGCTCAGCGCGATTCCGATTCTGAAATGGATCATCTATCCATTCTTCAAGCGGCCTCACAACGAGCTGACCTCCATTCCCATTCACATTAATATCGAATCCCCTGATTCCGTTGCCCTTCCCCAGAAGCTAGTTGAAAGGTTTGTTGCAGAAGTCGACGAGGTTTTTTTAATGGACGAATGTCACTGCGCCGGCGTTAAGAACAGAATGAGCCCCCGCTTGAATACGGGATGTATGGCGTTCGGCCCTTCAACCGCACGGATTCATCCATCCCATGGCCGCCTGATTGACACAGCGGAAGCGGTGACCCATGTCCGGAAAGCGGCAGCAGAGGGACTGGTTGCCAACATCGCTCATGTCTGGATCGATGCCCTTGCTTTTCAGCTGACACAGTTCAACCGCCTCTTGTTCATGTGCTTTTGTGATGATGACCAGTGCATCTACCGGTCATTCATGAAGTCACGGGGACCCTCTCTGGATAAAACCTATAAGAAGCTTCCCGGACTCTCAGTCCAGGTTGATCCCACCAAATGCGATACGTGCGAAACCTGTGTGGACCATTGTTTTGTATCTGCCATTGAGATTCAGGGTGATACGGCCATGATCGGGGCAGACTGCACGGGGTGTGGTCTTTGTGTGGGCCGTTGCCCAGAGGGCGCTATTTCGCTGACGATGGAAAACGAAGAGGAGATGTTTCAGCAGTTGCTGGACAGGGTTCGGGAGATATCAAATCTGCCGTTGCGGGTTGACCAGAACCTGAGCCAGAAAATGACCTGAGGGGCGAGCGTAGAGCCTGTTAAACCCGCCTGATTTAGAGATTTTCAATGGCCCAGCAGCCGTGCGATATCCTCTGTAGAGGCATTCATGTTCGCGCATGTCACACTTATCTTATACTGATCTCCCTTACCCCGCCGATAGGTATAATACCGTCTTTGATCATTGGTCAAAGACGCCGTTAAATAATAGACCCCCCGGGGAAAGGAGTGGACTATCTCTTTATCGACGGACTGAATGACAGAGGATTTGTTTTGTCTTTTCACCGACGTGTAAAAGGCCTGATTGCTGTAACCATTATTCCCGATAATACGACACTGCCCTGAAAGAATCACGGGGTGCATTTGAATATCCTTCTGCCCGATTATTTTTCCCTTCACCTGGAACTGCTTCCCGAAAGCGATGCCCCTTTTCTGCAGGAAGACCGTAAAGCTTTTACTGGACCGTTGCCCATTGGCCTTGGCCGTTACGGTAATTTTGACACGAGAGCCGACCCTGGGAGCGTCCGGTACCAGGGTCAGACGATGTCCCTTGATAACAGCCTTAATCCCTTTTGTATGACTACGCGCACTCAAGGTCACCCAGTCGCCATTAATGTCCAGGGTTTCGATGGGGATTTCCAGCGGCAAAAAGCCTACCCCAAGGATAAGATTGGGAAGCATTGAGGTAATTCTCGGCGCCTCGTCCTGGTTATCCTTTTCCAGAGACGCGAGGGAATCATTAAATTTGGGACAGCTGACATTGATGTTGTAGGTATCACCGATCCCTTTTTTGTACCTGTACCTTCGAATCGATGTCTGTGTGCTGTTTCCCTTTTTGGTGATTTTTTTATATTTCAGCATAGACTCAATGTAATAAGCACCTCTTGGAAACCGGTCACGCAACGTCATATCCAAGGGCGTCTTGTAACGCTCCCTTCCTTCAGAATCAGTCACATTAATATAAAAGCCGGGGGTTTTGAATCCGTTATCACCGTGAATCACGCAGTTCCCCTGTAAAAGAACCTTGTGTCGGTTACGGCTCTCCTGATTGACAAATTTCCCCCTCACATTAAACTCTTTGCCAAAGGCCACCGACGTCGCGCTGAACAGTATCCGAAACGATCTGCTGGCAACCTCCCCTTTAGCGACAGCCTGCATCATTATGGCGGAGGTCGTATTGGACGCGGGATTTTTGGGGGAGATTGACAGAATATTGCCGTTCAGAGACAGGTTGACGTTTGAATCGTCTTTGTCGGTAAAAGCCCTGATCGTCAGCAGGTCTCCATCAGGGTCAAGCGCATCGATTCGAATTTTGTGTGTCCTGAACGATTTTTTGAGAATCATATCAGGAAATCTTCCGGTAATCTCCGGTGGTGTATCCCTGGTAAGAATGTAGTTCTTTACGGCAGCAGAAACCGGCTTGGATTTAATGCCCACTTTGTAGGTGAGATGTTTCGAATCGTCCCCATAGCAGGTTTCCCCTTTCTGTTTTCTTTTACACAGCGAAACTTCCACACTATACCTTCCAGGCTCCAGATCTACCCGAAAGGACCTGCTTTTCGGAGCTTCCGCAACAAGCAACCGATTGTCATTGTCATACACCTTAATATAAAAAGCCTGGTTGCCGTACCCCCGATCTCCCTTGAAGACAGTAGGTCCATTGAGAAAAAGACCTTCAAACACATCCTTGTCTTTTTTGCCATTGAATTTCCCTGCAATCTTCATCCCCCGGATAACGTCTTCCGGCTCCAGGTTCCGGTAGCAGTCCGCCTCCCGACAGGGAGTAAGATTGTAGTAGATGGTCAATTCCCGGGTAAATGTATAGTCAGATGCCAGGGAGTTTTTTTCTTTTTTGGATTTGGGGACAATGGTTCTGGTTAGATCATAAAAGTCATTATCTGTTCCTCCCCACCCCATGTTGATATGGAACTTAATGCCATTAGCATCACGCCGATACCCATCTATGACAGTCATGTGTCCTGATGGTTTCCCGCTGATACTCAGTAGCACAACCCGCCGACTGTCAATTTCCCTTTTGATGGTTCGTAAAAAAGCAGGGTGCTTGCTTTTCAGGATCTTGATGTTGTTTGAATAGCCAAATTTTTCCACCAGAGCCCTTGTATTAAAGGACGCACCAGAACCACCCACTGCTGCCAGATTGAATTTTGTACCATTGACTATGCCGAGATCACGAAACAGTGCAGCCAGTTCATCGATTTGATGGATGGGTGTTTCAGCTGTAACTCTCGTCGGGATAATATCCCAGTTGTAGTTTTTATGGAGGTTAGCCGTCAGTTGACGGCGGTTCCACTGATACCCCAGGGTTCCGTGGGAAGAGCGTGGAAAACGATAGTAGTACAGCACCTGAGCCAGCGCTGTATTCACACATCCGGTAACCACTCGTTCATTATTCAGTTTGGGAAGTCGCTTATTATAAGGAAATCCCTGATTCCAGGTTGTTTTCAGTAAAAATGTCCCGGGCTTGTATGGCTTTTTTGAGATCCTGGCAGGGCCTTTTCGTAGAACCTGCACTGCTTCAACAGGTTCAGTCTTGATTTTTTCCACCGGTTTGGGCGGAGGAATCTTTTCCTTTTTCTGTTTTTCCACTACCGGTGCACAGCTGACAATTAGAAAGGATATAACGATAAGCAGAAAACAGGTTCGTTTCAATTTGCCTCTTTTAATGAAGACGAGAGTTAAAATGGTTTCCACAAACTGTCTCTTGTGAAGGTTTTTTCCGGATTGAATATTGATTCGAGCAAATGTTCACGGTAACTTACACATCTTAAAAAGCAATGACAAGCAGGTAAGGAGGAAGACAAAAACATGCTTTGACAATGAGAAAGCAATTCCCTATCATCTCAGCGAATCCTTTACTTAAATGATTCAAGGATGAGATCAACCCGTCTGCGGAATATTATTCTGACACAACCTGTTTCTGGGGATGGAATATGGATTATATGCGAGATTCAGTGATCAGCTGTCTGAACAAATTCTCAGAGGACGAGCGTTTGATCGATGAGCTGAACATCATCATCGAAAAAGAGGGAGCACAAGCCTGTCAGGTAATTTTCCATGTGCTGACCCACCTGGATTTGGAACCGGATGAGGCGCGCAAAAGCTGGCAGACCATCATCGAACATCGTCGATGGATGAGCGACGTGATGAGCAGAAGTGTGGATATTCGCACAGCAATTTGCGACTATTTCAGTACCGTCAATCATCAATTGAAAAATCCCAAAGTCGTTGAGATTCATATATTTGAGCGTACCTTTAAATCCTGCCGATATGACCCTCTCACCGGGATCTTCAACAGACTCGCCTTTGAAAATGAGATCACACGGGAACTCTCCCGGGCCAAACGGTATGAAAATGATCTGAGCCTCCTGTTTTTTGACCTGGATAACTTCAAAAAGGTGAATGACACATATGGCCACCAGGCGGGGGACATGGTACTGAAAAGTGTTGCCAATGCCCTGCTCAATGGCAAAAGGACAGAAGACCTGGCCGTTCGCTACGGGGGAGAGGAATTGATATTGATCCTTCCCAATACCCATAAGTATGACGCCTTGCTGGTGGGCGACAGAATTCGCCAGGAAATAGAGGAGATGGAAGTCAGTTTTGAGGGGACCCGAATTCCCGTCACCGTGAGTGGCGGCCTGGCATCATTTCCAACTGATGCCGCAAGCGCCTATCATCTGGTGAAGAAGGCCGACGAAGCAATGTACCGCGCCAAGCATGACGGTAAAAACCGCATTCAGTTGTTTGCGGAAAACAAGCGACGCTATCTTCGACTTAATGTAGATATCCCACTGAAGCTCAAGATTATCGGCATTGGCGATCGTCCTGTATCCGATATCAGAGGCAAGAATTTTTCTCTGAATGGGATTCTGTTTGAATACCAGGCCCCCATTGAACTGGGAACGAAGATTCAGCTTCTGATACCGCTGGATGATGATAAGAAACCGTTTCCGGTCGTGGGAACGGTTGTCCGTGTGGAGGCTTTTTCTCAGGACAGGTATGATGTCGGTGTGTCGATCTCTTACGAAGAAACTGATTATGCCGTACGGGATCGCCTCTCCAAATGGTATGACTCGCTGATGCGAAACCGTACCATGGATTAACGGGAGAGCTCACTTTTAAGGCTTCGGTTCGAGCCACCCCTTATCATTGTAACTTGCCTATACCGGGTCCATTTTTACCGGACCATATCAGTGTGGCGTTAGCCGAAGCAGGCGACCACCTTTTCTATCCTCCAGAACCCATATGGCACCATCAGGTCCAAGCTCAACCTCTCGTATCCGTTTATCCATGGCAAAACGTTCGACCTCATCGGCCTGGTCACCGTCAATCCTGATTCGTAGCAATGACTTTGATCTGAGTCCGCCGATAAAGGCATTACCCTGCCACTTTGGAAACAAGGGGCCGTAGTATATTATCAGGCCTGAGGGTGCAACAGTTGGCACCCAGTATACCTCAGGTGCATTGAATTCCGGACGCGTATCATGGTCGGGAATGGGAATCCCGGAGTATTGATCGCCCCAGGATACAATTGGCCAACCGTAATTATCTCCACCAATGGTCAGGTTGAATTCGTCGCCATGTCTGGGGCCCATTTCGTGTGTCCACAGTCGTCCCTGTCTGTCAAAAGCAATACCAAGCAGATTGCGATGCCCGAGAGACCAGAAGGTTTTTGCCAGTTCCCCCTTGTCCGGAAACGGATTGTCAGGTGGTACTGATCCATCCGCATTTATCCTGATGACCTTGCCCAGATTTTGTTTCCAGCTCTGGGCTGGCGTCTGTTTTTGCCGTTCACCGGAAGTGATGAACAAACGCCCAGCTGGGCTGAATGCCAACCGGTGTGAGTAATGCCCGCTACCTGTGACTTTTGGTTTTTGCCGCCAGATGACTTCAAGGTTTTCCAGTTTTGGTTTGGCAGTTGCGGGACTGAATCGCGCCCGAGCAACAACTGCCCCCCTTTTTCCTGATCTATCCTGCTCAGCGTATGACAGATATATCCAGTGGTTATCCTTGTATTGGGGATGGAGAACAATATCACCCAAACCACCCTGACCACCGTAAGCTACCTTGGGCAAGCCTTTGACAGGCACTTTGGAGCGGTCATCCAGGTGAACCATGAGTAAAGTGCCTGATTTTTCGGTTACCAGGCAATCACCGCTCGGTAGAAAGGTCATGGCCCAGGGTTCATTGAATGCCCCAAAGCTCTCGGCGAAGAGCTTTGAACCTGCGTTACCGTAAATCAGTTTATCAGTAGACCTGGCGTAGGTGCTGCAGGTAAACAGAAGCAATAAAAGGGACAGGCAGCTTATTGAACGTAATGATTGCATCATTCTCTCCACTTTAAGGGGGGCCTTGAACGCATCAAAAAATGGGTTCCTGAACCACTCAAGAGGTCCGGATTTAAAAAACCTTAGCCAGATAACACTAAGCAGCGAGAAACCTATTGTCTGGATTTTTTTCTCAGAATATTAACCTGTGTGAGAAAACTCGAAAAATGAGCCACGAGAGACCATATCGTATCAAATCGGATGTTCTCGATTTCTTTGTCTTCACTCAAAGCGAAGCCTGGCTTCTGTAATCTTGCCTTACCGAGACCTTCTCCAGTTCCTTGAATAGATAGAATGAGCCCTGAAAGTGACTTTATATTGCCACTTGTGCTTTCCCATTTGTGGTTATTCAGCTCTGATGAAGTTGGAAAGCTGTGCACAAGAAGTTTAAGGATTGACCAGAAATCATCCACATTGACACTTGCTAATGAACCCATCATCTTTTCTTCAAATCGGCGATGAACATTATTCCGATGCACTTTGACTACGGAACGATTCCAGAACATTTCCAGGGTTTCCAAACCTCGTAATTCCTCAAATAGGGCATCATAGATAATGGACTGCTGTAAAATAGCTGAATCCATCTTGTTTTTACAGCCAAGAAACATGATATGTGATTGCTGATCAAGAGCGTTTTTTAAGGTATAAGATGCCAACGACGGCGCCAATATCCGAAAAATCGTCATCACAAAATTACAAGTAGGACATGCATCAAGATCGATAATGTCATGAGCTGATTTGACGATTGGTTTAACCACGAGTTGCGTGTGACCTGCCAAAGCGATATAGCATTTGACCACTCTGGCAATGATGCTTTGTATGTCCAGATATCTTTTTTTGTCATCTTGCTCAGAATCTAACGAAATCCTGGCAGACAATTTATATTCCGCTTTAGTGAAACGCCGTAGCTCAAGAAGTTGCTTTTTGGTTTTTTTATGCTCAGACTGTATGTAACGTCGCAGTGTTTTCATGTATCTCAGCGTATCAAACGGTAATGTTGGGTTCGGTTTACCGCTAATCTGACTCGCTAATGCTGCCAAATGGTTATAATACAAAATCAGTTTTTCAACCTGTATCAAAATATCATCTTTGGCTTTCTCAACTTCCAATAACACATTTTCAGTATCTTCCAACCTTGATTCGATTAGTGCTGCAGAGTCTTCTGGGTGAATGAGCTGTGATAGCTGAAGCGCTTTTTTAGTTATGGTGAACAGCAACTGGGTCAGTTCAGTGAAATCGTAGACTACCTCTGAAAGATAGGGGGCATCAATCAAGGCTTTTTTATAAGCAGATTGAATTCCCTGAAGACGCTCTTGTACCCATGATAGCTGATGTATAGATGCTGTGGAGGTCATTTTTTCGAGTGTCATAAATTGGTCGATCCAACACGATTCTGAGATGCGGCATTAGCCGAATTGGAATTTGCACTGGTATTAGCAAAGAACACAAATGTCTATACCATCGGAAGGACAAGAAATGTTAAGTTCTTAGTCTTTTGATCAAATATCTCTGTAGATATTCTGGTGGGTTCACACTGTATTTTATACCCACCGACATTATAGAGAGCAGGATGATATCTCTCCAATCATTCGTTTGATCTTCGTTCAGCGAGAGATAGACTTTCTTTCCCACATAAAGTTCATGTACCTCTGGATCGTCAAATACACCTAGAATCTTATCCAGCAAAAATATCTGCACATAACCCGTCGGCCTTGTGTTTATGCGATATTTCTCGAATTTGTTCTGGTCAAAATAGGTCACCCCGAATTTAATAATAAATTCCGATCCTTTCTTCAGCTGTATGGTTTTTTTATTGAACGAAAAACGATGCTTCATTGGAAGTTTGTCACTGATGATCAACATGATTTCCCTATCGCGAACCTCTCCCTGCCATTTCTTCATGCCTCTTACATCAGTATTGCGATAAACAGTTTCTGTTTGCTTTTTGCAGGGATTTATTGCGGACGTTTTCTCAAATACCTCTCTCACAAATTTCGTAAAGCTTTGCAGCAATTTTTCATTATTCTCGAAAAAATTCAGAAAGCGCTGGGCTTCTTTAGAGACATAGTCCAGAACTTTCGGCATAAGAAATCTATTTTGAAGGTTCCGGGACCATTCCATGTTGCTGACGAGATCGTTCAATTCTTCTTCCCGAATTTTACAAAGCTGCTGGTAGGGGTCAACCGCGTTTTCCTTCTCAATAATGTCTTTTGTCTGATATACCGTTTTATCCACATTGACATTAGCCTGGCTTGCCAGGGCGATATAGCATTTGATCACTCGACTGATGACCCGCTGAATTTCAATATAGATCTGTTTGCAGGCATGTTCGGAATTCCTGGAAATATTATCCAGGGACTGAATAGTTGTCGGGTGGATCTGACCCAGTTCAACCAGTTCGTTTTTTGATTTGGCGAGCTCTAAATCGATATAACGCTTCAGAATTTCAGCGTACAGATATGCATCCCGGGGAATCAGGGTGTTTTCCATTTCGCTGATAACACCAGCTTGTGTGGCGAGATCATTATAGTAATCGATCAAATATTCAATCTGGCTGATGATGATCTGTTGCGCTTCTTCGACCTGGTTCAGTAAATCCAGCATTTTCTTAAAGCTGAATTCTTCAGACCCGAAATAGTAGGCCTGTATCTGCTTGGCCAGGAGAACGGCATATTTAATCAGGGTGAACAGATTGCCCATCAGCTCCTCAAAATCTAAAATAACGCTTTTCAGATCCGGGGAAACTTGCAGAACTTGCTGATAGACTTCTTGCAGGCGCAATAGCTCCGCTTTGACCCAGTTAAGCTGACGAACCTGGTCGTCGGGAGATTGTAGCAATTGTTGATTGTTTTTCCAAACTGCCGAGTTGTTATTCATCAGGATCATTTTGAGTTTTCTTTGATGCAATGTCTATGAGCGATGGATCTTCCAGTACTTGAACCACTCCTATAAGTACCAGCCATATTCTAAGGCCCCAGAGGTATCTCTTGTAATGCAGGTTACTATATAACTGAACTTTTCTACGATTGAAGAAATGAGCGCGATCTTTTCCTTATTCCTATGATCTGAATGGTATTTTATACCCAGATATGCCTTTCTCATAGTCTGTTTTTTGCTTCAATTGCTCCGACTAAAGATTGAAAAGTAAAATCATTAATAGAAAAGATATCGTGGTACTTTCTTTTTGTACTGCAAATAAGTGTCACCGTGTACAGAATACAAGTAGTCCTCTTCTTTTCTTATCATTTTATGTACGAACAAAATTCCAATTATGGAAGACCCAAGTAGTATCAGATTTTGTAAAATGATCGTATAAGCAGCAAACATCAGAATATATGATACAAAATACGGATTACGAGTAAAACGATATATACCTGAGATTATCAATTCGGTTTTTTGATTCTCTAAAATACCAACTCTCCACGAATCCCTCAAATTTACCAATGATGCTGCTGAAACAAAAAGATTGAGAATCAGAAGTAATAGTCCCGTGATAATAGTGACTGAATTATTGAAGTAATCGACTTCTCCGAATGATAACTTGAAAAAACTAATAATCAACGCTGCCCCAATAAAAATAACGAAAAACAATATTGCTAATGTCGACTCTATGTTTTTTCCACGAATCTGTTTTCCAGTTTTTCTGTGTAGGAATATATTCTTCGTCGCAAACATTCCTTGGAAAACAGATTGATGAATAAGTATGATTAACCAAGATTCTATCATTAATGATACCTTTTTTCAGATAACGCCCGTGTAACGCCCGACTTTGAAGCAACGAAAGCGCCTAAAAGGCAGCGTTGTTGACACGTTTTTAGGCCACGACATCACTCGAAACTTTTGCTAGAGCCCACCAACCTACAACAGGTGATACCAACAAGGAAAGCATTGCTGCCCACCCGCTTTTGAAAATAATATAAGAATCTACAGATATCGCCTGTAAATGACTTAGACTAAGGATCCATACCATCGGAATCGCGCAGAAAACAACACAAAATAAGCCAAAAATGATGCCGAACCTGACGGGCGAACACCGTAGCCAGCCAACCCCATTCAGATAATAAAGGTAAAGTGGCGGCACTTTTTTTGAGAGGACCTGTTTCTTTATAATGACACTGGAAATAACTGTTGTTAAAAACGGTAGAAGAAATGCCGTTAGTAAAAGGTCTACACCTAAGCTCGTTTGGCCCCACAAAGGTACAGACTCCATCGATTGGAAGACCATCCAGGCAATAAAACCATTAAGAAAGAAGTTGAACACTACTGGAATTATACCTTGTTCAATACATATAAACCTGAGATGTCTTCCGGATATCGCCATTATCGCACCTTGGACATTAGTATTTACGGTTAAATGCAGCATCGCCCGCCAGCCCCAGAGTGACAAAGGAGCGGCGGGGATGGTCGGGTGTATGTGCCCGTTAACCAGTTGCCTGGAAACTTGGTAAATTGAAACCCCCGAGGGCGATTGCCGTCAGCTCTTAAAATTTGTGATACCTTACAATTTTGGAAAAGTTGATCTTTAGGGCTCAACTCTCTTAAAGCGTGATATTAAAAAGGTTCTAGCCAAAATAATACAAAGCAAACCATTTATGCCAAGCCAAAGGCTGTCAAGTGTGCCACCAGGGATCCAACGAACATCAGCACGATCAAATAAATCCCAAACCAAATGTGAACCCAATCCAATACCAAATGCTGATATTATTGCTGCAGGTAAAAAAGATTTTATACGTCTTGCTAGAAATAACAAAATGAAAAATACAATTCCACTATGGAAAACTGGGTTTCTATGGCTAGCAATACCAAAGAACCGAATGTCTAAATCAGGAAATACAGTCCCGAAATAGCATGGAATTAAGAAAATGAAGAGAAGTGCGAAAACCTTGAGACGAGGGGTGTTTTTGCTTGAAAAAGTGTAAGCAAACCCCATTAGAGTGATAATTCCGACAAGACTATGTGCAGCTCTGTAAAAGCTCTTCTGATTGAATAGCTCAAGAACAGCATAGTTTAGCACAATCGCAACAAACAGAAATCCAGCTAAAACTAGAATAGGTTTCTTTGATTTCTTAAATATACCATCAAGCATTTTTGCATCTGGTTTTAGGGTACAACTGTGACTTTTCATAATTGTTGTCAGTGAGATCTTCTTTGAAGTGCTAAAATATAAGGCCTATAAATTTCTGATCTATCAACACTCATTCATATTTCTTCCGTTTCAGCTGTCATTTTGTGGGAAATCTTTCGTTATTGACGTCATATTGCAGTCCTGGAAGACTCCACAAAACCGATGTAAGGATTATAAACATACCAATCCTTACCCGTGGAATTCACTATCTGATCAAAAACGCTATCTAATATCCTGAGAGATTCTCCGACAATTTTATCATGCAGGCGGGGACTCAACAAACATCCAATGGTACCGATCCAGGATGACTTGTATGCGTTTTCCATTTCAAGCAATCGATCCCGTACGATATTTTCGAAAGCCTGTAATGCAAAGAGGGGGATGTTTTCTTTGAGTAAGAAAGGTTCCACTTTCTTTTTTAACATCAAATATGTATTGGTCTGCCCCCCGAATACAAACTCATCTCCCAGGATATCTCTGCTCCTCAGCAATTTAAGCAATGCCTTGCTGATTCTTAAGGGAAGTGGGTGAACAGAAACCGTCCCCAAATGCCTGAATTGGATATAAGCCCTGTTCCGCTTAAACAAGATATCTGATCCTTTCAGTGAGGCCATATCATGACCGTAAGCACTGACAAATGGTAGTAATTCTAAGAGAACAATTTCATAGTCATTGCCTTCTTCAATTAATAATTGATGGATCTTCCGATAGTCGCTTAAAGGAACTCTAAAGGGGTATCGTCCCGAGAAAGTTTCCCGATATAGCTTCGGACTGCAATCTGCAATTTTCTCCCGCCGCATCTGTTGGCGAATACGGATCAATATCGTTTCAATCAGGTAGATGGCAGCTGGAGACCAGTTAAATCCTGTGAGACTGTCCCCAAAGTCTGAGAGCGGCTTAAGATCTATCTTGAGTATCTTAAATCTCCGTTGGTTTGCGTCCAGCCATTCAAAGAAAAGATCCCAAAGCGGCAACAATTGCGGCCGACACTCGGCCATGATTCTGCATTTTTTGGTGGGGATCAATACCTCCCGTATCCAGTTTTGAAGCCCGTTGTCATGTCTTTTCTGCCAACCCTCTCCCCCAACAAAAGATTCGTCATAATCTATCTGCAAAAAATCCCGCAGGGCCTTTTTACTTGAACTCTGCATCATCCAATAGCTCCTGCTCCTCCTCTTCTTGCATTTGGGTGTAAAGAGATAAAAAATGCATTGATTGATGTCCCAGTCGTTTTTGAAGGTATGTCAGGCTGCGTCCCTTTTTTAAGACCTGATAGGCATGGGTGTGACGAAACATGTGGGGGTGCACCCGCAGTTGTTCTGCCTCCGGTAATCCCCGGTTGGCGGTATCGGCCACTTTTTTAATGATGGCATTGACACTACGGGTAGCAAGATAACCGGTTTGATTGCGGTGTTTCTTTGGGACTGAGGGTAGAAAAAATGCGGACGAGCCCTCAAACCCGGCTTGATCGGTAGGTCTCTCCTCTTTGAGGTACACGTCTAAGGCCTTCAGGGTCTCCTCACCCAAGAGCAGATCCCGGTATTGATTGCCTTTGCACTTCACATTCCTGAGATGTTTTTTCTCCAGCTGCCCAAGATTAAGATCGCAGATCTCCTGCCGTCTGAGACCGC
>Ga0307988_1000174_pt1 | contig 50171 bp, 46 predicted proteins | sample EllFjometagen183_FD_203166 | JGI IMG/M metagenome (GOLD analysis project Ga0307988, IMG submission 203166) | Marine microbial communities from Ellis Fjord, Antarctic Ocean - #183 | ecosystem: Environmental > Aquatic > Marine > Unclassified | place: Southern Ocean | collected 2014-10-08 | reverse complement strand
ATCACAACAGTTTGCAGTCCTGCCATGAACGCCCCACCCATGAATGCGGAGTGTGTGGTATTTTCAATCACAAAGACTCTTCTAAACTAACTTATTTTGGCCTCTATGCTCTCCAGCACAGGGGACAGGAAAGTGCCGGTATAGTCACCTCCAACGGATCCAAGGTGAAAATCCATAAGGATATGGGGCTGGTTCCAGAGATTTTCTCAGAAGAGATTCTTCAGGATCTGGAGGGACATATTGCTATAGGCCATGTCCGCTATTCCACCACCGGGGCATCTAACGTCACAAACGCCCAGCCGCTGATGGTCATGCACAAGGGTACCACTCTGGCTGTGGCGCACAACGGTAACCTTGTCAACTCTATCGAATTACGATCCAGCCTTGAGGAACGGGGATCCATCTTTCAGACCACCATGGATAGTGAGATAGTCCTTCATCTTATGGCACGAGCCACCGGCCTGGGACTTGAAAAAGCGCTTACAGAAACTTTTTCCACTCTGAAGGGAGCTTATTCTCTGCTCTTGATGACTCAAGACACTATGATTGCTGTTCGGGATCCTGATGGCTTCCGCCCCCTCTGCCTTGGCCGGTTAAACAATGGCGGATGGGTTGTCGCTTCTGAAACCTGTGCGCTGGATCTTATAGAAGCGGAATATGTCCGTGATGTAGAACCAGGTGAAATTCTTATCTTTCAAAAAGATACGATGAAATCGATCTACCCTTGGCCCAAACAGGAGAGCCATTTCTGTATCTTCGAGCAGGTCTATTTCGCCCGGCCTGATTCGGATATTTTCGGCATCAACGTATATCAGTCAAGAAAACGTATGGGAGAAATCCTGGCACGGGAAACCAACATTGACGCAGACTTTGTCATGCCCTTTCCCGATTCAGGAAATTATGCCGCCATCGGCTACTCACAGGCATCAGGAATACCGCTTGAGATGGGCGTTATCCGAAATCACTACGTTGGCAGAACTTTCATCGAGCCAACCCAGTCCATGCGTGACTTTAATGTAAAGGTTAAACTCAACCCCGTTCGATCTTTTCTGAAAGATAAAAAAGTGATCATAGTTGAAGATTCAATAATTAGAGGGACCACCGGAAAAAGCAGGGTACGGGCCCTGCGGGAGGCAGGGGCAATAGAAGTGCACATGGTAGTTAGCTGTCCCCCGACACGGCATGCATGTTATTACGGAATAGACTTCCCCACATCGACCCAGCTAGTTGCCTTTAAAAAGGAAACGGAAGAAATTGCTGAATACCTCGGGCTTGACTCACTTCATTACCTAAGTCTGGACGGGCTGGTAGAAGCGACAGGGTTGACTAAAAAGGATTTCTGCCTTGCCTGCTTTGATGGGAATTACCCAATAGAGCCGGACAAATCTTTTCAGAAAGACTCTCTGGGTGAGTGATTCAAATACGTGTAACGACGCAGTTCTTACCCCCGTTTTTAGCATCGTACATGGCTTGATCTGCTCGCTCCTTCATAAGTCGTTCATCTTCTTCACGGGATAAATTTTTATCCCGTTTACAGGCAATCAGACCAATGGAAAGTGTCGTTTTTCCAAAGTTTTTCCCAGCAAAACTTTGGAGAATCCGATGGGCGATTTCTATACCCTGGTCGGAACTGGCCTGCGGTAAAAGAACCCCAAACTCATCTCCGCCCAACCTGAAACACATATCAACCTTTTCGCGGGTACATTCAGCCATTATTTTGCCCAGGCTGATCAGGACCTCATCTCCCCGCTGGTGGCCATATTTATCGTTATAATCCTTAAAATTATCCACATCAATAAACGCAAGAATCACGGAATAATTCTGCCTGGATGCCCTTTCCACTTCATAGGGAAAACGCTCATCAAAAGATCGCCGATTAAGCAGAGCCGTTAAGGCGTCATGCATCGACAAACGTTCTAACTCACGAACCAGATTCCGCTCTCTGATCGCCCGGGCAAGTTTTGCTTCAAGCTCTGCCCGATCGATAGGTTTTTTAATGAAGTCAATAGCCCCGGCTTTAATCACTTCGGAATAACTTGCCTTTTCAAAAAAACCTGTGGATATTATCACATCGGTGTTTTTATGATTCTTTTTTATGTGATCAAGAAGCTGCAACCCATCCATGCCAGGCATAACAACATCAGACAGGACAAGGTCAACCTCCGTAGATTTTAATACCTCTATGGCCTCAAGACTGCTGTTGGCAATCAGGTAGTGATAGCCCAATGACTCTGCCATTGCAGCAAGAGCCATACGAACCGACTCTTCATCATCAACGAATAATATTACTGTATTTTTTTTATTCTCTTTCATCTATCCCCAGAAAACCAAAAAAAATCTTTATTATTGGAATTGCCGCCAGCTAATTCCCGAAAAAGTTTACCTGCAATTATTAATTATGTCCAGATTATACTTTATCTCCGCTCAGTGAATGTTTTAACTCTTTCCATTTTAACTCTTTCCATTTGCAATATCCTCTTTAAGAGTGCTAGTATTGGCATAATATTAAGGTTTTTACGAATTTAAGTTTATCAAAATATAACTTTGTATATGACCGCTACAATCTAAAAACAGTCCCCTCTTTGTGGTATAAGTACCCTGAACATGGACAACAAATACCTGAGTAAAATTTTCGAAGGCGGAGTTACCGGCAACCCGCTTGATGAAATAGTCTCCCTGTCATCTGAGATATGTTCCGATGCGAATAGTTCATTGATTCGGGATATTTACAATGACATGACAGCTTTTTTTTCCGGAAGTCATCCGTTTTTCAAAAAAAATACCCTTCAATACCACGACCTGCGACACACCAAAATGGTTGCTCTAGCAACAATCCGCCTTTTTCACGGACTGCACTGCAATAAAATTAATATTACACTGGAAACACTCACGAAAGGCTTACTGAGCGCCTATTTTCATGACACGGGAATGTTGCTGCTGGAGGGGGACAGTGCCAAATCAGGCGCTGAATATATTGTAGATCATGAAGAGAGGTCTATCCTCTTTCTCAAACGTTACATTGCGCTCAAAGAGATGAATGAGGAGATTGCAGAAGATTGCGGCACGATAATTCGTTACACCAACCTTGCTATCGATCCAACAACCCTCGCCCTCCATTCCCGTGAGACAGAACTTGCAGGTCGGGTAGTCGGTTCAGCGGATATACTTGCACAGATGGCTGACAGATATTATCTGGAAGCTCTTCCTGTTCTTCATGAAGAGCTCAAAAGAGATGCATCCTACCAGCATGACTCACCACTCGAACTGATGATACATACTGCCAGTTTCTACCAAGACATTATCCTTAAAAGACTGGTACATACTTTCTCCAGCACACACCAGTCCATGCGCACACATTTTCGTGAAAGGTTTAAAATTGATCGCGACCTTTACACTGAAAATATCAATAAAAATATCGACTATCTAGAAAAAATAATAGAAGAGTGCGATGCAGACCTGAGCTGCATGCAGGAATTTCTAAAACGAAAACCGCCGATCACTTAGTGCGTGGATCTTTTCCTGTCTCAAACATCTCAAACAGATCATAAAACAGTTTAGTTACAGTACTGAAATGAGTAGCTGAGCCTGAACCGGCATACGCTCTGGTAAGCTCCATCGCCCTGGCAACACTTTCCTGGCTCTCAATGTTGTTGGGGTCTTTTAGAGCTGCAACAAGTTTCGCACCGATGTCATCTGTCATAATATTTTCTTACCTGTCTTCTCTTATAGAATCGTGGCCAAACCAAATCATCTGCTGTTTTTCCTGCTACAGACATTGATTACTTTACGATTGAGGTTTTCAAGAAATTTAGAGAATTTTTTCTCGGCATTTTTTATCACATTGGTGATTTTCACATCATCGAGGGCACCAATAACAGTTCCGCAATTAACACACTGGATCAGGCAGAAGTTCTGGCCTCGTGGTGTTGTCACCCTTATGGCCTCAAACTCATGATGTTCACAGGCTGGACATTTTGATCTGGCCATAAATAGCACCTCTTCATAAAGTTATTTACTAACCCCGATAAGCGGTAAAAATAATAAAGCATCATACCTAGCAGGATGAAGGGGATAAGTATCTTGTTGATTTTTCATACTCTTAATTTCAAACGAGGTTGTTTTTATTTCTTGTTTTTTATTACACCGTTTTTGAAGTAAGGTACTAATAGCAATATATAACGCTAAAATGGCCTCTATTCAAGAAACAGTTTCAAGAGCAGTATGAATTAAGACCTCTTAAAGATACCTGAAGTCCCGGATTTTAGACACTTATCGGGACCAGAATCAGATATTCAATATACGAAAGGAAAAAAAATGCAAAAAAACAACCTCTTAGGAACATCTTTCGATTGCCAGTGCGGCAGGCACCATGTAGTTCCTACAAAACACCTGTTTTACGGGGAAAATGCGTTTGACTTTCTCCTGGAAACGGCCAGGTCAATTACAGATGACCCGCATTACCTGATTATAGCGGACTCCAGAACATTTGAAGTTGCCGGACGATCTGTGGAGACAAAACTGAGCAGCAGCACCACAAGGGTGTCTCACTTTGTCGTACCGGACCAGGAGGGCGAATCCCCCGCGGCTGATGACACCACCAGGGATCTGATCCTGGATCAGGCTCCTGCTGCAGATCTTTATATCGCTGTTGGAAGCGGAGTCATTAATGACCTAGTTAAGTGGGTAGCCTATCTGAAAAAGAAACCTTACATAACAGTTGCGACAGCAGCGTCAATGAATGGGTACGCATCGGCTAATGTAGCGGCCACCGTTGATAATTTAAAAGTTTTATTTCATGCAGATGCCTGCCTGGCAGTTTTTGCAACGCCGGAAATTATTATAAACGCGCCATACGAGCTGACCACTTCAGGACTTGGAGATGTACTCGCAAAACCGGTAAGTTCAGCTGACTGGAAACTTAACCAGTTCCTGTTCAACGACTATCACTGCCAGTTCTCTGTCGATCTATTGAAAGAACTTGAACCTGTCTACCTTGAAAATCCGAAAAAAATAAAAAAGAAAGAGCCGGCCGCATTCAAGGCACTGTTCAATGCGCTCTTTTTATCCAGTATTGCCATGACAATCACCGGCACATCATCACCCGCCTCCGGCGGAGAGCATATGATATCCCATACTCTTGATATGACAGCCAACAGAGATGGAAGAAAACATGATTATCACGGGCGTCAGGTCGGAGTCAGTTCTATCTTGATGGCCGCACTCTACGAAAAGATCATGGGTATCGACAAACCGGTTTTTAAAGATGTCCCCCGGACTGTCAACAGTGATTTCTGGGGCAGCCTCTCCCCTGTCGTTGAAAAAGAGTATGACAAAAAAATTCCCAAATTTGAGCGTGTTGCCAACTATTTATCAAATCCTGAAAACTGGAACAGACTAAAAAATCTGATCAAACCAGATCTGGTCCCGGCAGCTAAACTAAAAAACTGCCTTATGCAGGCCGGCGGAGCCCACAGGTATATGGACATACGGGACAACGAAACCGCTCTTGCGAGAGATAAGTTCCTCTCTGTTGTCACCAATGCCAATCAGATGAGGGAGAGATTCACTATCCTTGACCTGGCTGTTCTCCTTGGGGTCATACCTGGAGAAATAGAACAGCTGGTTGATGAGTGGGTAACGAAGTAGCGCTGGTAAAAATGAGGCCAGATAAGTTAGCTGCTTACAAGTGATTTAAAATATGAGGGCATCTTTGTTTCAAAAACCATCCTCTTTTTAGAGTGAGGGTGGGTTATTGATATCGAAGCCGCATGGAGGGCAAGCCTTTTGATTCCCTTTCCCCGTTCTCCATATTTTTTATCTCCGACGACAGGGCAACCTCTTTCCGAAAGATGCACCCGGATCTGATTTTTTCTACCCGTAAGAAGATCTATCTCAAGCAGGCTATATTCCTCTGATTCTGACAGAACTTTATACCCAGTCCTGCTCAGCTTCCCCTTTTCAGGGTCATCAACGGAATACATCTTATGAATGCTGTTCTCCGCAAGATATGAAACAACAATGTCCTCTTTTTTTGTAAGTGTACCATATACTACCGCATAATATTTCTTTTGAAATTCATGCCACTCCTGCTGAAGAAAACGCTTACTGGTTTCCGTTTTGGCAAAAATCAGAATACCCGAGGTATCTCTATCCAGGCGATGCACTATAAACACCCGGTTTTTTGATTTTTGATTACCCTTTCTCACATATTCATTTAAAAGATAATAGGCTGTATTTTCTTTGACTTTCTCACTGCTAACAGTCAGGAGACCACAAATTTTATAGACAACCAGGATATCACGGTCTTCATAAAGAATCGTAAGCCCCACGGGTTGATATTTTTTAGGGGGAGGCTTAAATGTTTTCTGGCTTTCCTGCATATTTCCTACCTGTGTTAGTTCCCAATATCCTAGATGTGGAATTATTAAAAATCCGGGATTTTAGAAGCAAAGAGCCCTGCAATAAAGTTTGCATAGTCTTCATTTAAATTTTCAAACACAAACCCTGTTATATACTTACCCTCAACTTCCCGGACATTTTTCACTATCGCCTTTGAGACTATTTTCTGTTCTCCCAGAAAAAAACCAACCATTACCGGTTTACCCTCTGCAAGCATTGAGGGCAGAGTCACAGCCATTCCGGCCGGAGTTAAATCCTCCATATATCCCTTTTCCTCAAAGTCGTTTGCAGCAACCTTGACGGGAATAGTATTAACGTTCAAAACCGGATACAGTTCTGTATCTTTCATCCTTATATGGGCTCTTTTCCCCATTGGGTTTTTCGGTTCATAATCCCAATCAACCTCAAACCCTTCCAATGAAGGTATGTCATCCCAGCTTGGTTTTTTTTCAGCCATAACTTACCCCAAATAGCAGCATTTTTAATATTTGTTTACCTGCTTACGGTAACAACTCCACCCGGAAACTCCAGAAAATAGTCCGTCAACTCTCCATCTGCTTCGTTACTGTAAATTTTCTATCATCACGACGTGCCCTAGTACGCCGAAATAATAGAAAATTTACGCGCCTTGCATATGAAGTTTTTTACTTATCCGTCTGAAATTTTAAGTTTTTACGAGTTTATTAATGAAATAATACCAGAAAATGTCCTGAAAATCATGTAGATCCTCAATTCAGTAATTTTAACTGCTGCTTTTCCTGATCAATCAACACCCTCCTTTTTTGATGACACCCTAGCTATCGGTTTGGTACCCTTATGGACTGAGTTTCGGGGTAACAAAAGAATAACTTTGAAAAGGATAATACAATGTCCGGTAGCGATCAAAAAAACATAGGGCAGGAGATTATTGCAAAAGCAAAGGAATTAGGAGCAGATCTGGCGGGTATCGCCCGGGTCGAAGACCTTAAAAAATCGCCATCACATATAATGAGTGAAAAAATGCCGGAATTTGACAATGTTGCGACAAAAGTGGTGAAAGGCCGTAAACCCGGAATAGTAGAATGGCCGAATGGTTCCAGGTCAGCAATCGTGATTGCATTAGCACATCCGGCTGAAAAACCGGAACTTGACTGGTGGGTACTCGGAGAAAAGTCAACTGCCGGAAACACTCCGGGAAATAAACTTCTTATGGAAACGGTTTCAAAACTCGCCGAGTGGCTTGAAAAAGAAAAAACCATCACCTGTTTCAAACTCCCGTATCATATCGAACATGGTGGAATTTATATGAAAGATGCCGCAGTTATGGCAGGTCTTGGCTGCATAGGGATGAACAATATCCTGGTTACTCCCGAATATGGCCCGAGACAGAGGTTGAGGATAATGCTGATTAATATCGACCTCCCTACCAGCGGACCTGTAGAATTTGATCCATGTGCCGAATGCGACGTAGTCTGTCGGGAAGCTTGCCCTGTCGATGCTTTTTCTAAAACAGTGTACACAGGTCAGGAGTACGGTCTTGAAGAACTGCCTGGAAGAACGGGAGTCTATAGCCGACCGCTTTGCAGTCGGCAAATGGATGAAGATACTGCTAACCAGAAACTTACCATGGAGGATGATTCCGAGACCCGGGAAAAAGTGACAAAATTCTGCCGTGAATGTGAATTTTCCTGTCCAGTTGGAGCAAGCTGAAATCAGAAGATAATGTTCAGCAATATCGAATTCAATTCCGGATAAATGTCTCTACTATCTGGTTGACACTGTTCGCGTTGGTTATGGGGGCCATATGACCACCAGATACCATATGCGTCTGGAACCGGGGGAGGATTTCTTCCAGGTTGCTCATAATTTGTCGTGTCGGTAATGGACTTTGCGGACTTGTGATCAGGCAGACAGGAAGCTCTATCTGCCTGTAGTCGCTCATCGTTAAAGGTTCATTTATTCCTGCCTTAAAATCGAGTGAGACTTTGGGGATCAGACTGTCCAGAAAGTCTCTTTTTACCGTGCTTATTCCATTATACGTACCTTCTCCGCTCCAGAAGTCGACAAATACCCTGGTCGCCCGGGAGAAATCATCTTCCTCTATACAGGCGTTGATACTGTCGACCAGTTGAAGAATTCCGACCAGAGATGGATCTTTATCGTCGAGAAGATGAAACGCCACCGGATCATAAAGTGACAGACTTTTTATTCGATCCTGATTGTCATAGGCAAGGCGCAGTGCAGTTGCTCCACCATAGGAATGGCCGACAAGGTGGAAGCGCTCCTCACCAATGAGCTGTTTGATTATCTTATCAACACGCAAAACCTCATCAACAAGTGAAAATGTCGTAGGATTGTGAGGATATTCACCTTCGCCGTAACCGTAAAGATCAATCGCTATTGTGTGGAAATCACTGCTCAATCCACTAGACAGCTTCAGCCACTGCTCTTTGCTGCTCATGGAACTATGTAGCATAATTACAGATGTACCGCTTCCCTCTCTAATATATTCCAAACCTGCCTGCAAGATAGTCTTTCCAGCGACTGAATTATCCTGAAGGGCTTGATACTTCAAAGTATTTCTTCAATGGAGTTTATTACAGTTTCAGGCACCTGAATACCACGGGTAGCCGAGTTAACATCTTTAAGACCGTTTCCGGTGGTCAAAACTACTATGATAGCATCGAGGTCAAGGACCGGCGCAATCTTTTTAAAACCTGCAAATGCTGCAGCACCGGCAGGCTCCGTAAAAAGTCCTGTAGATCTAGCAAGAGATGCCTGTGCTTCGATAATCTGTGCATCAGAGACAGTCATCATCTCTCCACCAAACTGCTTGAGCTGGGCAAGGGCATGAACTCCATTTCTCGGCACATCCACGCAGATAGAATCAGCCACCGTGGAGGTTGGTATATTGATGAACTCTCCGGATATAAATGCTCGGGAAAGAGCATCAGAGTTCTCTGCCTGAACGCCTATGATCTTTGGAATGAAAGAGATGAGTCCCAGTTTTTTTAGATCCTTGAAGCCTTTGTAAATACCTGCGAGGATGCATCCATCACCCACCGAAACAAACACTACATCAGGCGCCTGTCCCAACTGCTTGAATAGCTCAAGAGAAACAGTTTTTTTACCTTCAATAGTCAAGGGGTTATAGGCTGTATTACGATTTATCCCCCCCTTATGATGAGTGAATTCTACTGACATATCATAGGCCATATCGTAATTCCCATTCACTCTGTGTACTGTGGCGCCATACTGAAGAGCCTGCACCAGTTTTGCCGTCGGCGCGGTTTTGGGAAGAAACAGAGTGACTCTCTGCTCTGCTGCCGCCCCTATTCCCGCCATTGAAGATCCTGCATTGCCGGTAGAAGCCAGGGTTATGTCTTTTATATTAAACTTTTTTGCAGCTGCCGAGACAAGAAACGAGGCTCGATCTTTGAACGATGATGTCGGATTAGATCCATCATCTTTTATAAACAGCCGGTTAAATCCCATACTCTTTCTGATATTTCCCGGTTCCCATAACGGGCTGTTTCCAACTGGTATTGGTGGAAAATATTCCTGCTCCACCGGGAGCAGATCTGAAACCTGGAATTGTTCATCTGCAGTTCCATGAATCTCCACCTCAAGAACTCCGGTCAATGGCTGATCTTTTTTCTGCTGCTGCGAGCAATCAGGACAAACTGTGAATTCCGGCCCGATGTCATAGGATGCGTTACAGACGGTGCAGATGTAGCTGAATTCCATGGGTGAAATCTCCGTGGGGCCAGGCCATTGTAAATAAAAAACGGCTGCGGTCCCCGCTATCAGGAATCGCAGCCAAACACTAATTAGGACCTAGTCTCTATTTTACAGCTTCAAGAAATGAATCGAGCAGTACTTTACCATCGTCACCGAATTTTTCGAGAATCAATTTTTTAACTGCCGGTACGGCAACTTTCTTGAACTCTTCTTTTTCAGCAGCAGTCAACGTGTTAACTTCCATGTTTTTGGAGAGTTCTTTAAGACCTCTGTCAGAGGCTTCAATCACCCGTCCCATACCGCGACCTGCAACGATTGCTGACTGTGCTGCATAGTTGACAACTTCTTTTTCACTATCGGAAAGACTGTCCCAGAATTTACCATTCATAGTCCAGACATAGGGGGCAAAAATGTGCCCGCTGAGGGTTAGATATTTTTGAACTTCCTGGAATTTTGCAAAGGCAATGATCGGCACAGGATTCATCTGACCATCTGCAACTCCTGTCTGAAGAGCAGTATAAACTTCTGACCAGGAAATAGCAGCAGGCTGACCACCCATAGCAGTAATAATTGCCTTGTGGGTGTCAAGTCCCATGGTTCTGATTTTCACACCGGCCATATCTGCAGGGGAGTGAATCGGACGTTTAGAGTTGGTCAGATGGAAAAAACCACCTGAATCACCAAATCCGAGGACATGAAGACCGGTTTTCTTTTCAATATCTGCGGCCAGCTGTTTTCCGAAAGGGCCGTCAAATACTTCATACGTTTTGCTGATGTTGGAGAATGCAAAGGGAATATCCAACACACCAATGAGAGGGTAAACTGAAGCGAATCCACCCACAGAGTGGATTCCCGCTTGAATAACACCGGATTTCACCTGCTGCAGTGCATCCTTGTCTTTACCTAACTGTCCACTTGGAAAAGTCTGAACCATCACTGAACCGTTGGTTCCGGCCTCAACAAGACTTTTAAATACAGTGGCCATGGCGCCGGTAGGGTTATCAAAAGGATCATCTTTGTTCAGATGATGCAGTTTGATAGTTTTAGCCGCAAAGGCTGTACCTGTAAAAGCAAACATGGCCGCAATGAGAACCACTGAAAAGAGTTTTACAACTTTCATCCTAACCTCCTAAATATATGGCAAACAGTATTGCCGTTGTTAATAACATCCATTTTCCAGCGTGGATATTAACCCTATACCGGATCATGAATAGTTGATACAAAACAAATCACATAATTAATCGTGGAATAAAAAGGGTCAAATCATCCCAGAATGCCACCAGAAAAAGTATTCCCACCTCCACTACCAGAAACGGAATCAGTGCCATGCTGATTTTTTCAATACGTTCCCCTGTAACCGATGACATGACAAACAGACATGCCCCGACCGGCGGAGTCATTAAAGAAATATTCAATGCCAGAACAATCATAATACCGGCATGTACAGGATCCATACCTATGGTTGTCGTAAGCGGCCCAAGCACTGGCGCCAGAATGATCAATGCGGCATTAATATCCATAAACATGCCCACAGCCAGAAGGAGGCAGAGAATCAGAGCAATAATAACGTTTGGATTACTCGAGAGAAGCAGGAAAAATGCAGCAATTTTCTGTGGTATCTGCATGAAAGTCATCCACCAGCTCAGAATCGATGCACTGGCAATGATCAGAAAAACGATACCGGTGATCCTGGCAGTACGGATAAGCATTTCCACAATATCATTAAAGGTCAGTGCCCGATAAACCACAGTGCCAATAAACAAAGCGTAAAAAACGGCAATCGCCGCCGCTTCTGTTGGGGTAACAATACCAAATAAAATACCCCCAAGAATAATTCCCGGCATCAGAATGGCCAGAAAACTGGCCCTGAATGCCCAAAAAATACGCAGCAAACTGAATCTCTCCTGACTTTGGGGTAGATTCAGACGTTTACCAAGAGCAGCAATAACAGCCATACAGATCACGCAAATAAGCAATCCCGGGAGGATGCCAGCGGCAAAAAGACCTGCAATCGAGACACCCATGAGGGATCCGTAGATAACCATGAGATTGGACGGAGGAATAGTTGGTCCGATAATTGATCCGGCAACAGTGACAGCACAGGAAAATGGCCGGGTATACCCTTTTTTGACCATAGCCGGCACCAGAGTGTTGCCAAAAGCCGCAGTATCAGCAACCGCTGCACCGGTCATACCGGCAAAAAGAACCGACGCAATCATATTGGAATGGGCCAGACCGCCGCGGAGATGGCCTACAAGGGCATTGGCGAAGGCTGCCAGCTTTTCCGTAATCCCTGCCCTATTCATTATTTCTCCCGCCAGGATAAAAAAGGGCATGGCCATAAAGGTAAACAAATCTAGCCCTTCAAAATACCTTTTGGGAGCCATCATCAGGAAATTATCCCCACCAATCTGAACAAGACCTGCAACACCTGCAATGCCCAGAGTTACACCAATCGGGAGCCCTATGAGAATAAAACCAAAAAATATGAGCAGAACCGTGATCATACTATCTCCCTATTGAGTCTGTGTCATGCCTGCAGTTGCTGATTCGAAATTCCTGAACATTGCGGCGAAAATTTGGAACGCTGTCAGTGCCGAAGAAACCGGTACCGCGGCAAAGGGTACTATCATGGTGATACCAAAAATAGTGGCATATTGGCCAAGCCCTTCCCGGGCCATGCCAATACCATACCAGGCCAGGAAGAGAAAGAACGCCATGCTGACCAGGTCAAGGCCGATGCCGAGAACAGTGGCTCCTGCCGGAGGCAAAAACCGTTTTACGATATCCAGCCCAATATGCTCGCGGTAAAATGCGCCACAGGAAACTGCAAGCAGTGCCGCCCAGATCATGACATATCTTGAAAATTCTTCAGTCCAGGTAATTCCCAGGTGGAGAAAATACCGTTCCACCACCCCAAACCAGATAACCAGTACCATTATTGCAAGCAGGAGAGCACACAGGCGCTCAACCAGCCAGTTAATCCTTAGGGCAGTCGTATAAAGTAAAGTCTGTTCACTTCTTTTCATGTAAATTTTCTCCGACAAGGGCTACTGTTTTTGATCATCAGCTACCAAGCGAAGCATCTCAATCAGCCTGCTGATACATGTGCACATCCTGCTGTGGATACGGAAAAGTGATACCTTTTTCATCGAAAGTAAGTTTTATTTTTTCAATCAACTCAAGACGCACCTTCCAATAATCTGCCGTCTGTACCCAGGGACGAACAACAAGATTTACGCTGGAATCTGCAAGTTCTGATACGGCAATAGTGGCTGCCGGATCAACCAGGATCCTCTCGTCAGCCCTGACAATCTCCTCAAGAGTACTTTTTGCCTTGCGAATATCATCATCATAGCCGATACCGACCACCAGATCGATTCTACGGGTAGGCTCTGAGTTGACATTGGTGATGACACCGGAAGTAATACCACCGTTGGGTACGATGATTTTTTGGTTATCTGGAGTCAGGATGATGGTACTGAAAATATCAATCTGCTGCACCGTTCCAGACACTCCGCCTGCGGAAACAAAATCACCAACCACAAATGGTCGAAACAGGATCAGCATAACGCCGGAGGCAAAATTGGACAGGGAATCCTTAAGGGCCAGGCCAATAGCCAGGCCTGCAGCACCCAGAATAGCAAGAAAGGAAGTTGTCTTGATACCCATCTGATCAGCGGCGGCAATAATCACAGCGGTCAGCAGCCCATAGTAAATAAGTTTGCCAAGAAAACGTGATAGCGTGTCCTCGACACCTCCTTTACTCATAGCCTTTCTGCCAAGGGACGCAAGCCACATAGCAAGCCAGCGACCAGCGACCAGAATAACAAGGGCTCCAACAACACCTGGTCCATTTGCTATAAGCCAATCCTTGGCAACCTGCAGATATTGCAAATAACCACCGGGGTCAAGTGCATCTTGCGGCCCTTCTCCTTGAGCGGCAGCATGGGCAGACACAGCCATGATACAACAGGAAAATATCGCAATAATTATGGTGAAAAAAGTTCTAATTACATTTCTAAAATTCATAACAACTCCTTATTATTACCTAACACCCCAGGGGGTATAGTAGTGGCATATATAACCACATAACCTAAATATACATTACTTAGGTTCTTGTTTTTGTCCCCCTCAAGGAGGTATTGAACTGAATAACAGAGTTTCTGAAGTAAGGTTCTAACCCAGAGGGAGTAACAAATATCAGATGATAACAATTACTTCTATCTGTCAAATTGTCAATACACGATGGTCTCGTAAATCTTTTATAAAACAAGATTCATTGAAATAGTTCAGTTATCACATGCGGCCATGCCGGATAATCGAAACCAACAGCCAGAACCCCATAATCCCGGCGACAAGAAATCCGGCCAGACCGATAACCGGAATCCCGTTCCATTTTGGTGGAATGTCGGACAGGATGATCAGGGACGAGCCAATGATCTGCGCAGCCAGAACAATAGCAAAAGCAATACGGTTGGATATTTTATCAAGAGACTTTGCAAGCCCTTCCATGCCGCGGTGTTCAAATGCGATCTTCATCCTGCCGCCACGCAGCTGCCTTAAAATACCCCGAAGTTCTTCCGGCACATCCTGGATAAGTTTCAGGTACTCACCACTCGCCTCACCAATTCCTTCAGCAAGACGACCCGGCCGTAAACGCTCTTTTTTCACCTTTTTTATATACGGTTCTGCAAGGGTGACAAGTTCAAGACCAGGGTCAAGCAGCAGGCCGACGCCTTCAATGGTGGAAAGTGCCTTTATCATCAAATATAGATTTGGCTTGATACTGAGTTTATGGCGCTGTACCAGGTCTAGGAGCTCCTGCAGTATTTTCCCAGCCTGCAGATCCTGCAGCGGCAGATACAGATAACGGTCTAAAAGATCACCAAGGTCACGGCTGAGTGCATCATGATCAATCTCACCAAATTGAATGGTTATACTGAGGACACCATCTGTAATCTTCTTATCGTTTTTTGTAACAATTGCGACCATCAGGTCGGTAAAATCCTCCCGATCCTGGCGGCTGAGCCGTCCCATCATACCAAAATCTATAAAACAGATAACATTGCCGGGCAGGATAAAAACATTGCCAGGATGGGGATCTCCATGAAAATAACCATGAACAAAGATCTGTTCCATGACCAGGTTGGCTCCACGTTCAGCGATCAGGCCAAGGTCATAGCCCCTGCTCCGCAAAACATCAACTTTGGAAGTTTTAATTCCTTCCACATATTCCATTGTCAAAATACGTTCACTGCTGAGATCCGAATAGACACAGGGGACGTGGATGGTCTTATACGCTCCAAATTGTCGAGCAAAACGCTGAATATTAGCCAACTCCACCCGGTAGTCAATTTCAAGTGAGAGGCTGCGGGCGAACTCCTGAACAACAGCAGACGGCTGGTGTCCCTGCACCTCCTCCAGATATTGCTCCATAAGGGTTGCCAGATAAGCGAGAATCTCCAGGTCAACAGCGATAATTTTTTCAATATCCGGACGCTGAACTTTGACAACAACTTCATTCCCATCCTGCAACCGCCCCCGATGCACCTGTCCAATTGAGGCGGCCGCCAAGGGTTGTTCGTCAAATTTGTCGAACAACTCGCCTGGCTTACTACCAGTTTCGGCAAGAAAAATTTTTTCCACTTCAGCAAAGGAAAAAGGCGGCACGTTATCCTGCAGCTCTGCCAACTCATCCAGATATTCCGGGGAGATAAGATCAGGCCGAGTGGAGAGAACCTGGCCCAGCTTTATGAAAGTCGGTCCAAGCTCTTCCAGAGCCATGCGAAATCTTGCAGGACGTGAGTGTTTTTCAATTTCTTCCCGGGGTTTTCTGTTGATCATTTTTAACCCTGTCTCCAGGTACTGATCAATACGCAGACCTTCAACAAGATCGCTGAACCCGTATTTAAAAAGAATCCTCACAATTCTCTGGTATCGATTGAGATGTCTGTAGGTTCTACCTATAGCCCCAATCTTTCTGATACTTATCATATCTTCACATCATCCCTTCAGGGAGTCTTATTCAACGCTGTCTGCAATTCTTCGACCTGTCGGCGTAGATCCTCTAAATCGTCTGCAGTTACAATATTGAGTTTTTTGATTCTCTCCTCTACTATTGTATTAATTTTAAGGTCTAATGATTCTTTGATGGAGTCTGTTTTCTGAACCATTTCATCAACAAAGCGTTTGCCTTCATCCTGGCCGATTTTCCCCTGTTTTACGAAATCATCCTTCATCTCTTCAATTTTTTCCTTGGTGAGAAATGCGGCGCCAATACCTGTGTAAACAAAATTTTTCAGCAGTTCTTTCATAACACTCTCCTGTTAGATACCTTACTCCATAAACCCTGTTATTCAGTTCAATACCCCCTTGAGGGGTGTAAAAAACAGGGAACACTTCCTCTTTCACTATAGTTGTGAGAAATATGAATATCAATCACATTATCCAGAAAACCATGGTTCCTGCCCCACCACAAGGTATCATTATCATTATCTGGATTTATACAAACCAGGCTGGTAATATAAAGACAGGTGGCGAACAAATGCACCGGCCAATCGACATAACACTCTCAGGACAGACTCCATGAGCAGACAACTCCAGCAAAATATTTCTTCCCTCGCAACCACTGCTCCAGACGATCCAGTCAATATGGCTCCCCTTCAACCACCGGCAGCTCTCTCCGACGCCCTCTGTTGAGGACCGAAACCACCCCCGCGGTCCAGCGGGTTTGAACGTGCAGGTTATATCGTCAGTCCTTTTGTTAACGGTTTTGTGGAAACTCCGGCTGGCCCGGTGCCGGTAGTTGCAACAACTCTCTCACTCCGCGATATTTTCGGTACCATTGGCGCCAGGACAGGTTTTACCCGGAACAATTATAAAATCACCCCCGGCCTCTACTGCGCCGGGCACCCCACAAAAAACAGCCCTGTACTCGTTACAGCCAACTACAAACTCAGTTTTGACACGCTCCGCAAAGAGCTTTCACATACTGACGCCTGGATCCTGGTGATAGACACTAGGGGTATCAACGTCTGGTGCGCCGCAGGAAAAGGCACTTTTTCGGAGGAGGAAGTAGCGTACCAGGTACAGAATGCAGAACTTGATAAAATTGTTTCCCATCGGGAGCTTATTCTCCCCCAACTCTCGGCTAACGGAGTTGCAGCTCGGAACTTAAAAAAACTGTGCGGCTTCAGGGGACGGTTCGGCCCAATTCTCTCTTCAATGCTGCCAGAATTTTTGGCAAGAGGAAAAGCTGATGAAAAAATGAAGTCCATCACTTTTACCATTAAAGAGCGGGCGGTTCTTATCCCACTGGAAATATGTGGCCTGTGGAAACAGATTCTTGCTGTATGCGTACTGTTTTTTGTCCTCTCAGGTATTTCACCGGAAATATTTTCACCGCAAACAGCGCTCATACGCAGCGTAACTGTCCTGGCAGCAACATTTGGAGCAATACTGACCGGAACCGTTGCTACCCCCCTGCTGCTGCCATGGATCCCATTCCGACAATTCTGGCTTAAAGGGGCAGTCCTGGGCGCCCTTACCGCATGCTTTTTCCTTTACCAGATGGTTCCCGTCCCCCTGCCTGAAAAGATAAGTCTCTTTCTCTGGATAACAGGCTGTTCCTCCTATCTGGCTATGAATTTTACCGGCTCCACTCCGTTTACATCTCTTTCCGGAGTAGGCAAAGAGATGCGCAGGGGACTGCCGTTTCAGATAGTTTCAACAACTCTCGCTATCATTTTCTGGATAGCCGGCCCGTTTACTTGAAGAGGGAGGAGGATAATGAAAGGCTTTAGGTATCTTGATGACACCGCAATTTTACGATATTCAGAGGATAAATGTATCGGCTGCGGCAACTGCGAACTAGTCTGCCCCCATCGTATCTTCAAGGTCGAAAACAAAAAAGCACAGCTTCTTGATCAGAACTCCTGCATGGAATGCGGCGCCTGTGCCAAAAACTGTCCGGCAGACGCCATCTATGTCAATCCGGATGACGGCTGCGGCTGCGCAACGTATATCATTAACAGCTGGATCAGCAGATTTCGCGGTAAGGCTCCGTCAGGGTGCGGCTGCTGACAGACGTCGCACCCCTTAAGAAAAAATTACTCCAGAACAGTTACTGTCCCTGCGGTGTTCAAGAAAAAATCCGCCTCGAACACATCAGCCAGACGTCGTGCAGCAGGAAACCCTGTGCAGTGAGAAACGCCCATGCGCTGCACACCCATTTCCTTCAAAGCCTGTACTGTTTTTTCTACCTGCTCCGCGCTCTTCGGATAAAGATGGGTTCCACCCACTACAGCATAAACACGATCTTCCCCGGTTATTTTCATACCATGTGTAAGTGTGTTAATTATACCCCTGTGGGCACAGCCGAGCACAACAACCAACCCCTTGGGATGTTTTATCACCAGTGATTGATCGTCGGGAAATGTATCGTGACGAAGTCCATCTTCAGTTTTTACCCAGAAATTAGGCTCCGCTACTTCAAACTCTGTTACCATCGGCACTTCACCGGTGGTCATCATGAAGTCCCCTATCTTTACAGGATCCTTCTGAATATTAAAATGTGCCAGATTCTCCAGTTCAGATTTGGCATAAGGAATACCATTATAACGCGGATTACGACCCTCAAGATCAGTTTTGACCTTCTCGTCCCATATGGCTGGATGGGCTATTACTTCGGTTGGTCCTGTTCGCTTCAGGATGTGTCTCAACCCGCCGGTATGATCAGCATGAGCGTGACTCAGTAAAATTGTATTGATGGACTTGAAATCCACTCCCATAATGTCACCATTTTTCACCGCCACGGTTCCATTACCTGTGTCAACCAGGACACGATCGCTCCCTACTTCAACAAGGATACTCCACCCCCACTCCGCTTCCAGACCCACCACACCGGCAGTATTTTCACAGAGTGTTGTCAATGTTATTTTCATCTAATTTGTTCTCCTTTTTTACGACACCATCAAAAAAACCAGGTGATCAGAGCATATCCCTGAACAGACCGTCCGACAGCAAAGCCTGTTTCCAGATCTTCACCTTCCCCGAATTCATCCCCTCTGCCGCCGACGGGCAGATTAAACCCCGCCAAAACCTGCATGGATTCAGTCATCTCCCATACCAGGCGTGGCTGCAGCAGGAATGAATGATCTTCTAGATTTACAATAGCAGAAACAAAGCAATTCACAAGCGGATGTGCTTCGTACTGTACCATTGCATCAAAATAATATTTACCGGTAACAAACAGTTCTCCCCGCAAAAGACGGGAAACCAGGGTTTGATCATGCAAAGCTTCGGCCGGACTGTCTGCTCCGAGTTCTTTATAATACAATTCAACAAATCCATACCAGTTTTTCTCCTGAAGCACCCACGAATAATCAATATTTGCCACAATAGACAGATATTGATCTCTATCAGGGTCATCCCCCAGAAAGGTAAGAGTCCAGTCGGTTCGATAAATAGCGCCGCCAAGAAACCCGGTGAGCCCGGATCCGATAATTGAATCTTCATAACTCCTGAGGAGCAGGAGATCTACATCCATTTCATTGCGGGAGATTCGAACCTTACCGCCAAACGTTGCCTGTGACCCATCCAGCTTACCATTTTCGGGGTTCCTCCGAGGCACATACACCAGCTGAAAATCAGAAACTCTCTCTCCGCCTGTCTGGTACAGCAGCATGTCTGTTCCGATTTTATAATCACGAATAATATCTGCAGGAGCGAAGGGGTTAACCAGATCAGCCGGGTTAAAAATCTGCCCATTGCCCCAGGTCAACGCCTGTCTGCCTGCCTTTATCGTTCCATAATCACCGTCCAGAGCCAGTAATAGGCGATCAATCCTGTGATATGCAATATAATCTCTGTTGCCTGAGGAAACTCCGGTAAGATCAAACAGCTGGTGATCGTCCGACGGAACAGACGCCCCTGCCAACCGCGCATAACTGCTGCCCGGAGCCAATTTCAACATCGCCTTTCGACTCTGTCCACCGGAGGAGGCAGCCTCATAGCCCAGCTCCAGGCTGGAATGCTCTGTAAGGAAAAATGTGTAATTTAATCTAAGATCAGCAGAGCCGTCAAGAAAGTACTGCTGACCTGCTGTTTCAGACATGATATGGTCTGCCTGGTACCATCCCAGACTGCTCTGAGCGCGAAGGTGCCCCGACCAGTCGTACTCCAGGGCAAAAGAAGACATAGGAATGCTCAACAGCAGCCCGAGAGAAAAAAAGAGACCAATCAGCAAGTTCATTTTTTCTTCCGGTCTCCGGCTACTCTGCCGTCGTGCAGGGAGACAATTCGCTTTGCAAAATCCATTACCATATTATCGTGGGTAGCAAAGATAAATGTTGCCTGCCGCTCCTCATTCATAACCTTCATCATCTCAAGCAGCTTCTCTCCTGTCTTCGAATCAAGGTTGGCTGTAGGCTCATCTGCCAACACGACATCCGGATTGGAGACAATCGCCCTGGCAACAGCCACACGCTGCTGCTGCCCTCCCGAAAGCTCATCCGGTCTGCTGTTATGTTTGTCCTGCAATCCGACTTCATCGAGAATAGACCGCACCCGACTGATTCGTTCCGTTTTTTCAACATTCTGCAGACGCAGGATATATTCAACATTTTCAGCAGCGGTCAATACCGGAATCAGATTGTATGACTGAAAAACAAAACCAATTTTTTCCAACCTCAAATCGGCACGTTCCCCATCCCCCATCCTGCTGTAATCATTTCCACCGAGTACCACCTTGCCGCTGTCGGGCAGATCAAGCCCTCCTATCAGGTTAAGCAGCGTCGTCTTCCCGGAGCCAGAGGGCCCGGCCAGGGCGGTAAATTCACCTCTTTCAATTGATAATGATACCCCGTCCAGTGCTTTGAAAACTACCTTTCCCTGCTGGTAGATTTTGCTGACCCTTTCAACTTCGACAATCCTATCTCCATAGTACCCCTGACAACTACAGTTTCCCACCATTCGCCCTACCCCTTTCAAAGATGTCTCATGGTTTCCACCGGCGTAAAACGTCCGGCCCGAAGCGCCGGATAGAGCCCTACAAGCAACCCCAGAACAAGCACAACACCATTTGCTGCATACAGATCCCAGGCGGAAAGAGAGGGCATAATAATTCGGCTCATCCCCCACATCTTGGTGCTTTCTGTAAAAACGGACAGATCAATACCTGAAGCCAGGACAATGTTGATAAAAAACAGTGCGCAGCCGTTAGCCACGAGAGATCCGAACAGAAGAAGCAGAAGTATTTCCGCCATAACCATACGAACAATTCGACTTGAGCGCATTCCGATCGCCCTCTGGAGACCAAATTCTCTCATTCTCTCATACACTGCCATCAGCATGGTATTTACGATACCAAAGCCCATAGCTATGAAGACAACGACAAACCAGATCAACATATACCCGTTGAACATTTCAAGATAAGCGCTTATCGAAGGCAGCATTTGTCGCCAGTCTTCCGCAACATAACCACTGCCGCGTATTTTCGCGTTCAGCTCCGATACCAGGCCTGTCATATCATCACCGTCACCGCTCCGGCCACGCTCAAGGTTGACTGTAATTTCAGTGACTCCGTTGCCGACCTCGAGCATTTCCTGCAAAACCGGAAGTGAAACAAAAACGTACATTTTTTCGGTCTGGGCAAGCTCCGCCCTGTATGTTCCTCTGATCCTGAATGAGCGTGAAACATTTTCCCACTCACTATTCTGGCTCGCGAGAACAACCTTTCTCCCGACCTCTGCCCCAATACGTTCAAGTAGTGCCTGGCCCATAACAAGACCATTTGATTCCCCCGGGCTGATCATTCTTCCACTGTGAACCGGTCTGCCGATAAAGGAGACTCCAGGCTCATCTTCCGGATTAATACCGACAATTACAACGCCAACATGTTCCCGGCTTGTGCTCAACATTCCATCAACCTTTATACGCCTTGCAATACGGGTACCGGAAGGGAGCATCCGACTGACATCAGAGATAAGCTGCTCCGGCTGAGAAATCCTTCTAATGATCGAAGGATCAACACGATACTCCGGATCCTGAATACGTATATGACCCACAAGATTACTGATAGCATTGTCCACCATGCCATCAACCATTCCACGGCTAAGAGCAGACAGGACAACCATACTGCTGATTCCAATCACTACAGCGGTCAGGATTATGAGCGTACGTCGCGGGTTACGCCAGAGATTTCGCCATGCAATTGAGAGATCCATACCCTTTGCTCCTGTTCCGCTGATCATCCACGCAGTGCTGCCACCGGACGCATGGAAACTATCTTTAACGCCGGTACCAGTGCTGTTATAAATGTAACGACACTGATTATTGCCGGTCCGATAAGAATGGACATAACTGATAAACGAGGATAAAGCCGGTCCGCCAGGCCATACTGAGCCATAAGCTCGCTGCTATCACCCATGGAGATACCGTAATAGGAAAAAAACAGGGTAGCAGCAACACCCAGAACCATGCCCGCCGCCAGGCCTACACAGGTCATTGCCAGTGATTCCAGTAGCATTATTTTCACCAGCCTGAGCGGCTTTGTGCCAATGGCCATCAACACACCGAACTCTCTGGTTCGCTCAAAAATGGCCATAAAAAAAGTGTTCAGAATAGAAAAAGCAACCACGATCACCAGGATCGCATACATTATGACTCCGCCAATCAGATCAAGCTCTATAGACTGCCTGAGACCTGGTGTCAGCTCGTCCCAGGTCAAAACCACAAGTCCTTCTACCCCTGGCATCATACGCACAGCCGCTGCAACGGGTCTGTCATCGGCGAGATTTTCCGTTATTATCACTAGACGGTGAGCGCTCCCCTCCATACTGAAAACGGAATCAAAGTCGGAAAAAGGAATCTGTATTGCAGAGCGGTCGAACTCATCGATACCTGTCCGGAAAATACCGACTATTATGACAACGGTTGCCGCCACCGAACCGTCCCTTCCCTGTCCGATCAGGGTACACTCATCCCCGACACCTATTTTCAGCCGTTCAGCTCCTAGTGCTCCGATAACCGCCACATCACTATCACCATCCTGAAGATATCTGCCCTCTCTAATCTGGCCCGGAAGCGATGATATGCGACGTTCAACTCCTGCTCTGACACCACTGACCATGACTCCCCGACTCCTCTCGGCACCAGCTGCCAGAGCAAATGTCTCTGAACGGGAGGTCACAGCATAGACTCCCTCGAGCCCGGCAATTCCTTCCAGAAGAGGGCTCGGGTTTTCGATCACCTTATGCATTTCGGGTCTTTTCTGATAACCTTCGGCCTGTACCTGAACATGTCCTGTGCTGAGCCGCACCGAAGAGTCGATCATATCCTCGTAGGCGCCAAATTGGAAGGAGAGCATAAACACCAGCAGTCCTGAAGCAAAAACGATTGCCAGAATAGTAAGAATAGAGCGGCGGGAGTTGCGCCATATATTACGCCAGGCAAGCAGGTAATCACCCATGCTCAGTGTCTCCTGTTTTTCAAGCTGGTAAGGGTAAACAGCCGATCATCTAGAATATCTCCAAAACTCAGCGCCATGTATTCGAGCCTGGTGTACCTGTCCTTTTTTTCAACCGGCCGCATTGTCCATATCCTGGGGAAGGGGCGACCGTCAAATTGCTCTATTTCTTCAGCTTTCATCTCTTTCACAAGTATCATCTCTTCATCAAAAAATGACTGGCTGAGAAGAACACCGTCCTCCCTGACAAGAAGCTCCTGCTTGCCCCAGACAACGGGAGCACTCTCTTTTGCAATGGATTCAATTGTGTAGACAGTCAAACCGTCAACAACCTTCATTTCTTCGATAGTGTGAATATAATCGTCGAGAACACTGTCCGATTTGGCCAGGTCGTCATTGGAAAAATCCGAACCCATCCAGGATTGACTCATCATAGAAGGCGGCAACTTGATAACCCGGTTTATTTTCGGGTTATAGGTCCACATTTCCCGTCCTTTCTTCAACGTCCCGTTACCGGCATCCTTTGCCGGTTTTTCAACGAAAAAAAGAGAACTCTGCCGCCCTTTAGTCCACCCTTTCATTACCATGTTTCTCTCAAAATCCGGCCGATGGATAGTCATCGAGAAACGAGCAACCGAGCTCAAGCCCCGCCAGTAGTCAAACGCCTGTTCAACAATCTGACGGGCATCTTTACCCACGGGAGGAGCTGCGCTGAGATTAGCCGGCAGCAGGCAGAAAATCCAGCCAAGCAGGACATAAAAAACGATCTTCCGGGATTGACTCAACGACAGCAGTGGCAGCGACCTGTAGGGACTTTTTATGCAAGTTTGATTTTGCATTGTCACATCCTTGATCAAAGAGGTGGATAGGTGAACGTCTGATAACGTTACAAAACAACCAACCGCGGTGCAATAATAATATCCCACTATTCGCAAACTCGTAAAAAAGTCATTTGAAACTTTAGATGGATAAGTAAAAAACTTCATATTGGAGGCGTGCAATTTTTCTATTATTTCGTCGTACATAAAGTACGTCGTAATGATAGAAAAATTGTAACAACGAACAAGGTGAAGAGTTTTTACGACGCCATCACTATTCACATTTTACCTAAAACGGCTATACTGATTGCATGAAAAAAATATCTCGCCCATTCTTTTCCTGGCTCAAGCCCGCCATAATCATATGCTGGGTAGTTCTTTTCGCGCTGCTACTCAAAAGAGACGTGTTCATAGACACCATTACTATTAAAGAAAATCAAATACTCAGACAGGCCGAGTCTGAAGAGTATCAATCCATATATTTCAAAGACAGCAAGATTGGCCACGTCTTCAGCAGCTACTCCAGCGGCCCAGACAGCAGCCTGCTGCTCCGGCAGAGTGCGAGCATGAAGCTGCATGTCGCAGGTACTGTACAGGATATTGAGCTTGAACTGCTGGCGACCCTTGCGACAGGAAACATCTTAAAAGACTTCACTTTTTCTTTTCAATCCCCGTTTTACCGGATGAAAGCGAACGGTACAGTGAAGGGAAACAGTGTCAACTACACGCTTGAAACAGGTACCAATGTTATTCATGACTCTTATACATTTGACAATCAACCTCTTCTTGCCACATCAAGGAGAGGATATCTGCTGAGTGAGGAAATGAAAGAGGGTGAAAAGAAAAAAATTGGCTGGTTTGACCCATTTTCACTTACCGGCAAAGAATCAATCATCGAATATAGGGGCAGAGATTCCATCCTCATCGGAGGTCGGGTTCACAACCTGCATCGATTTACAGAATCCTTTGCAGGGACCCGGGTTAATTCCTGGCTTAACGACTCGGGGGTACTGATAAAAGAAGAATCACCGGCAGGGTTTGTTTTCATAAAGGAACCAAAATTCAAGGCTCTTTCAATTTCAGATGGAGGGGAGGAAATTCTCTCGGCGGTAGCTGTAAAAATAAAAGGTAAGATGGCCATACCAAAAGGCAAAAAGATGCAATACCGCCTCGATTTCCCAACCGACCTCACCCTTGACCTGGCCGGCGGACGACAGGTTTTTTCAGACTCTGTCCTCACCCTGACCAGGGAAACAGTACCGGACAGTGCCACGGGTCCCGTCTGCAGTGACATAAATACCAGCCTGGCCGCCACACCATATGTCCAGTCTGACAATGAGGAGATACAGAGCATAGCTCATGATATCATCTCCACAGGGACCAACCGTGTGGACCATGTAAGAGAGCTTGGCTTATGGGTCTATGAAAACCTCGAGAAAAGACCGGTGCTGGGTATACCGGACGCTCTGTCAACCCTGCAGAACAGACAGGGGGACTGCAATGAGCATGCCGCTCTTTTTGCAGCACTTGCAAGGTCCGCATCCATACCGGCCCGGATAGTTGCGGGTGTGACTTACCATAAAAGTGCCTTTTATTACCATGCCTGGAATGAAGTCTGCCTGGGAAGCCAGTGGATAAGTATTGACACCACCACCAATCAGTTCCCTGCCGATCTGAGCCACTTGAGGCTTATCCAAGGAGAGCTGCAGGAACAGGTTCGAATTGGCGGTCTGCTCGGAAAACTCAGTATTGAACCTCTACAGGAAGGAACCAAAAATGACTCGCCCCTTACTGAAACTCCATAACCTGACAAAAAAATTCGGCTCATTTACTGCTGTAAATAATATCAGTCTGGAAATTGAACCGGGTGAAATATACGGATTCCTCGGACCCAATGGAGCTGGCAAAACTACCACCATCAAAATGATGGCAGGGCTGCTGCTCCCTACGGCTGGGGAAATTTTTATTGGAGAAAAAAAACTTAGTGAATACCCGGCGCAATGCAAGAGCAGGACCGGTTATATCCCGGACCGCCCCTACCTGTATGAAAAACTGACCGGATTAGAGTATTTAGGTTTTGTGGCAAGCCTCTACGAAAAAGACGTACCAGATCAACTCGGTGAAGCTGACCGGTACCTTGAGCTTTTCGACCTCTTTGACTGGAAGGACCACCTCATTGAAGGGTACTCCCACGGAATGAGACAAAAATTGATCATGACCTCAATCTTCATGCTTAATCAGTCACTTGTTATAGTTGATGAACCCATGGTTGGTCTTGACCCGAAAAGTGCAAAAATAGTCAAGGAACTGTTTAAGGCCAAGGCAAAAGCGGGAACAACCATATTCCTTTCAACCCATTCCATGGAAATTGCAGAGGAGCTGTGTGACCGGATAGGAATACTGGTCCAGGGCAGTATCAGGGCCACTGGGTCCATATCCGAACTGCGCACGCAGGCTGTAAACAACAACAGCAATCTTGAAGATATTTTTCTCGAACTGACCGGAGCTTTTGAACTACAGAATATAATACAGGCACTGCGGGATAACAGTGCGGAACAGGTGTAAAACTATGCTCCCCCGACTTCTTACTCCATGGAAGCATACAGCTGTTAATCGTCTATTTGCAGACGGTACCGCCATAGTACGCACATGCATTATTGTCACGCTCGGCATAGCTGTCTGTCTGATCATCTACTTTGGAACATACAAAGTCCTCAGCTATTTTCACGCCCAGGATGAACTGGGCATTATTCTCAGCCTGAAAATATTTCAGATGATCTGGATACTGCTCTTTGCCATGTTGATCTTCTCCGCCATGATCACGGCAGTTTCAACTCTCTATCTTTCAGAGGATAACGAAATTCTCCTCGCTGCTCCTCTGCCGCTCTCAGAAATTTTTCAGATGCGTTTTTTCACTACCAGTATAACCACTTCCTGGATGGTTGTTATCTTCTCTCTCCCGGTATTTGGTGCCTACAACCAGGTGTTTGAAGCGGGACCTTTTTTCTGGCCCCTGGTACTTTTCTCAGTACCGGCGGTAGCCTTGATCGGCTCATCCTCCGCCATACTCCTGATTATCCTGATTGTCCATCTTTTCCCCGCCAGACGGACTAAAGACATCGTCCTTTATCTATCACTCTGCTGCGGCCTCTTTCTCTATCTGATCTTTAGACTAATGCGTCCGGAAGATCTCGTGAACCCGGATCAGTATGGTCAGTTTATAGAATATTTCAGCGCAATTTCAGCTCCCGCCGGACCATGGCTGCCGGCCGGATGGGCTGCAAATCTGCTTTCAGATTATCTTCTCGAACGAAACGTGGACTGGCTGCTTGTCGGACTCCTACTTACCACACCAATGGTACTTTATTTTCTCGGGGAACTCGCCATGGAAAAGGTGTTCCTGACCGGCTTCTCCAAATCTCAGGAATCTTTCGGCGGGCACCGGAAGTTTCGCCCGGTAAACCGCTTTCACGGCCGTCTCAGCTGGTTCTTTAGGAAAGAACTTCGCCAGTTCACCCGGGATTCCGGGGAATGGTCACAATTTTTTATGCTGGGCGCACTTATCGTTGTCTACCTCTACAATTTCAAAGTGCTTCCCCTCGATCGTTCTCCGCTGCCGACGGTATATATCAGCAACCTGATTGCCTTTGCCAATATAGCACTTGCCGGATTTCTCGCCGCATCTCTTGCCACCCGCTTTGTCTATCCATCCATCGGCTCGGAAAAAGGTGCTTTTTACCTGATAGGCACATCACCAATGTCACTTGAAAGGTTTCTCTGGTACAAATACCTATTCTACCTGGGCCCTTTTACCATGCTGGCCCTGATCCTTGTTGGTGCATCAAACCACCTTCTGCAGATTTCCGGCCCCATGTGGTGGATATCCCTCTACGCCACCCTCGTGATCACCTGGACAGTGCTTGGTATGGGCCTCGGTTTTGGAGCCCTTTTTAAGGATTTCAAATCGGAGAATCGGGCGGCGGCAATGGGACCGGGTGCAATTCTCTTTCTTTTTTGTGCACTCTTCTATGAACTTGTGGTCATAGCTCTCGGATTTTTTCCCACCTACCGTATCGTAAGGGGATCGATAAAGTCCTGGGAGGTCTCTTCCATCGATCTTGTAATGCTTACAGCATGGCTGGCGGGCATCACTCTCTCCTCAATTCTTCTGGCTCTTCTTGTCTGCAGGGAGGGAGTCAAAAAGCTGCGGGAATGAGTGGTGGATGGCTCCGCTGCTGCGGCCTCATTCTTTTCCAGAAAAGTACTCGGTTCTATGGTCCAGCCGGCAGCCAGTTTTTTCTCTTCTTTTTTCATGCTCCGGTATATATAAAGCCCGGCAAGAGGTGCTGTCAGCCGAGGCTGCAGCCCCAAGGTGGTATATATATCCTGGAGAAGTTCCCCAAGCTGCCCATGGAGAACTTTATCGTGCCGATACCATCTCTTCATGGCCCATACCGCCCCGGCGTACATGGTGCGTAGCGGCTTGACATCAGCCAGATAGCGGTTTCGTATCCTAGCATCCGGGTGGGACTGATAGCGGCGCCAGCCTTTAAGGATGGTACGAATCAGGCGGAAAAGACTTGGCCCGTTGACCCTGAAGTCCTGCTCAAAGGCCTTAACAAGCAACTGCTCCTCCTCACCGGCAGGGATATGAGGGTGGCGATGGTTGAAGCGGAACTGACCATGGCTGTCTGAGATTTTAAATTCCTCCTCCGGCAGCAAGTCTCCCTTTGCCTTGAGCTGGGCGTGTAGAGGAGTTCCATGGTTGGCGGTGTACAGCATGAACTGATGAAAATCAACGGAATGGGAAACCGCATAGTCTACAACCTGACCGATGTTTTCTGGAGTGTGCTCTTCAAGCCCGATAATGGAAGAACCCAGGACACGAATACCGTGACTCTGCAGATCTTCGACAAGGGCTCTGGTATCAATTCCTGCAAGTTTTGCATATTGACTTTTTTGCCCTTCCATCCCCATCCAGACCCAGGAGATCCCCAATCCCACCAGCTCTTCCATCCGGTATGACCGCAAGACCCTGGCCGAGCTGAACACATAGAGCGCCCAACTCTTGCCGCCTCTTTTCATCTGCTTCAGAAGAGCAAGCGCCCTTTCCCGGTGAAGCAGAAAGTTTTCATCGAGGATGAAAAAGGATGATACCTTGAGTTTCTCCTCAAGGCCCTCCATAACATCGTAGAGCTCTTCACCACTTTCATAAAAGTTCTTGAATTTCCCCTTCCCGCCAAACAGTGCAGAGGTCGAGCAGAAATTGCAGCCCATGGGGCAGCCAACGGACGGTACGACGATCGCCGCAGTATCTCCGGGATTGCTGCTAAGCTTTTGCCCCAGAATTCTCGTATCAAAGGCAGAGACAACAGCCGGATGTTTTACCGGGCTCCCTGCGTCCTGACCGAGATAATGGCGAAACCAGGCGATGCCGTCCCCCCGAACGATATGATCGGCATCGATTAACTCGTCGATACCATCCATATTGGAAATATGACCACCGACCACGATAGTCGCCCGGGGCTGATGGGTGCGGATCAGTTCACACATTTTCCTGACCTTGCCCACATTTGGTATGATGGAACTCAGGCCGATAATGTCGTACCGGTTATCGCTGATGGTCTTGATAAAACAATCAAGATCAGGAAAATCGAGAAAAGTACAGGGAGCCTCAATGTTTTCCTTGATCATCATCAGACCAAAAGAACGGTGGAACATCCGCAGAGAGAAAACCCCCTGTACGCGAGTTACCTGATTATGGTACAATTCCATTGGATTAATTGTGCTGCTGCCATACTCATCATCCTGTGCATATGGGCCAAATACGCTGGACAATAATACTCTGGCTTTGGTACCGAGCTTATGGATGGGAGGATTTTCTGTCATTGTTTTACCTTTTACGAAAAAAGTTGCTCTGGGCATTAAAAAATTAAAAAAGATAACTAGTCGACAACTACATCTTAAGTAATTAATCTGATTAGGTATAGGCAGGAAACAAGAATGACAATTCTTTTACATAGCAATATTGATAAGCCACTCAAGTTCACCCTCAAGAAACACTGAAGAATGAAACGTACACTCTGGTTTCTCCATCCGGTTTCCATATTCGTCTTCTCCATAGTTGCCCTCGGGCTCTCGCTGTTTTTGTATATTTACTGGTATATAGAAGTCAGCGCGGGACTCCAGGCTATTATTCAGAAAACCAACGTCGATCCGCATCAGTTTGTCGCATGGCAGACATGGGTGGTCGTTATGGTCATGTCGATTCTGGTTGGCATTATCCTGCTTGGCATCTTTCTGATTTTTGTCTACCAGAGAAAGACCCTCTCCCTATATCGCTCCCAGCATAAGTTTATAAACAGCTTTACCCATGAACTGAAAACCCCGACAGCCTCACTCCAACTCTACCTGGAAACCCTGGCTAAATACGACCTATCCAGAGATAAACAGCTGAAGTACCTGAATTATATGCTGGAAGATGTGTCCAGGCTCTCAGACAACATAAGCGGAATCCTCAACCTGGCCCGGATAGAGGCAAAAATCTATGGCGGTGAGTTTGTGGTTGTTGACCTGGTAGAGGAAGTGGACGAATTCTGGCGTAAAAACGGGCAGCTCTTCCGCGGCAGTGATATCCTGATAGATCACCCGCAGGATCGACAGAACTGTTATTGTTCCATCAACCATTCACTTTTTCAGATGCTGATGATGAACCTGATCACCAACGGGATCAGGCATAATAAAAATTCCCCGCCTCAGGTCAGAATAGATTTCAGCCATACGGAAAAAAATATCCAGATACACTTTGCAGATAACGGGGTCGGTTTTAAAAAATCTCAGATAAAAAACATATTCAAGAAATTTTTCCAGATTGAAGAGGAAGGATGGGATCATACTGGAGGAACAGGTTTGGGACTCTACATGGTCGAACAGGTGGTCAGGCTCCACAAAGGCAGGATCATTGCCCAGAGCGAAGGAGTGGGCAAGGGCGCCAGGTTCACAGTTTCACTGCCCAGAAAAACTTCACCTACACGATAGGCAAAAACATATGAATTATATCAGAATAAGAGGAATTCAGTGGAAACAACCGTGAATCGAATCCTGGTAATTGAAGATGATCCCCATATCGCTGAAGGGATAGAGTTGAATTTAACTCTGCAGAACTATGAAGTAAAGGTGGCCCGAAACGGGTTTGACGGCCTGGAGGCTTGGAAACAGTGGTGCCCCAATTTAATCGTTCTCGACCTTATGCTTCCTGGCATAGACGGCATGCAGATTCTAAAAAATATCCGCCTGGAGGATGAGCGATTACCTATCCTGATTCTGTCTGCCAAAGGTGATCCATCCGACAAGATTGACGGTCTTGTCGAAAAAGTGGATGATTATATGACCAAACCCTTTAACCTGGAAGAATTCCTGCTGAGAATAAAACGTCTGCTTACCAGAGATCAATGGCAACAGGAACAGGGAGAGTCTTTCGATGCAGATTCAAATAAACCCAAACCTTACATTTTCGGGGAAAACAGGGTTGACTTCTCCAGTGGCGAGGCTCAGTGTCAGGCCGGAACCATCCAGCTGACCGAGCAGGAGATAAAGTTACTGAAACTATTTATAGTCAACAGGGGGAAAACTCTGTCACGGAGCAGATTACTTGAGATCGGCTGGGGTTACAGCAAAGGAACATCGACCCGCACTGTTGACAACTATATAGTCCGCTTGCGTCGATATTTTGAGGAAAATCCAAAAAAACCTAAATATTTCAAGAGCCAGCGCTCTCTTGGCTATTTGTTTGATCATAAACCTTGATGGCGTCGTAAAAACTCTTCATCCGGAGTCTCGCTGGCTCGCTTACCTGGTTCGTTGTTACAATTTTTCTATCATTACGACGTACCTTATGTACGCCGAAATAATAGAAAAAATTGCACGCCTCCAATATGAAACTTTTTACTTATCCATCTAATATTAAGGTTTTTACGGGTTTGTCAAATATGATGGCGTCGTAAAAAATAAATCACATACAATGTCAGAAAATCTAATGAAAATGAAATCCTTATCTGAAAAAGAAATTATCCATAGAATAAAGCAACAGGAACCTTTTTCTGCAGTCATTGACACCGCTGCCTTCAGCATCAAAATCGATCGATATGTTCCTGCAGTCAGCACTGCAATCCATGCCGGGCATACTGTTCGGGAAGAGATCATCGACAAAATTTTGTTAAATGAAAGTGAAAGAAAGTACGAAGAAGATCCTTATACCGGCAACATGCTGGCCTCTTTTCCCATCCTCCTGCAGGGACTCGACTCGAGATACCAGTATGATCTGAATCGTCCTCCAGGCGAATGCATCTATGAGCAGGCATGGGGGAAAAGAGTATGGTCAACTCCACTCACCGCAAAAGAGCGCAAAAACAGCATCTCATTGCATGAAAGCTATTACAGAGTGCTCAATGCCCTGCTCACCGTTCTTGAAAAGCAATATTCCCGCTGCATTCTCTACGACCTGCATTCCTATAATTATAAGCGCCTTGAAATTGACGCTCCTCTTTTTAATATCGGCACCAATTACATAGACAGAGAGCTGTACCAACCGGTTTTAGACCATATCAAGAGACATCTCCTGGCGGCAGAACTGCCTGATATTGAAAACCGGGTGGCCTTTGATGAGGTTTTTGCAGGAAAAGGATACCAGGCATCTTTTATTCATGAAAATCACAGGGAAAGCCTTTGCGTCCCGCTTGAAATTAAAAAAGTGTATATGGATGAAAATAGTGGAGAACCCCACCCGTTAATTCTTGAAACATTAACTGAAACCCTGGAACAAACATTGAGTCATAACGCCTCTTATTTCTGCGGAAAGTCTATCGGCCAAAAGATACAGCCTTCCAGTTTCAGCACAGGATAAGACTTTATTCCCGTCAATCACTGATTTTTGGGAATAATTCAGCTCTACCGAAGCTCATACAAAAACAAACCTTAACCAGGAGAATTATAATGAAAAAAATAGCTGTTTTATTGTTCACACTCTCCCTTCTGATGGCAGCGCCAGTTTTCGCTGCATCTGTGCCGACCATGGATAAAGATGAACTAAAATCACTCCTCGGCTCAGACAATCTGGTAGTTCTGGATGTACGCACCGGGAGGGACTGGGGTTCCAGTGAATTTAAAATAAAAGATTCTGTGCGGATGGCGGATGCTGATCTTTCGATTGTAGAAAAATACCCGAAGGATACAACTCTTGTTCTCTACTGCGCCTGACCCAGCGAATACACCAGTGCCAGGGTGGCACGGAAGATAATTGACCAAGGCTACAGTAAAGTATATGCACTCAAGGGTGGATGGCGGGAGTGGTTTCGAGCAAAATATCCGACTGAAACAAAATAAAAATCTCCCCCGGGAAAATTTTCCCGGGGGAGATTCAAGATTGACAGCTGAAAAAATTTTATTGGAATTATGATATTTTTTTCAGATAAGGCTTCAGTTTGGCTAGAGTTTTATTCCCAATTCCTTTAACGTTTGTCAAATCCTCGAGGCTCTTGAATTCACCATTCGCTTTGCGATATTTGAGAATGGCATCTGCGGTTTTAGGCCCGATTCCAGGAAGCTGTACCAGAAGGTCTTTATCCGCACTGTTAATATCAAGATTTTCAGGGAGTACTTTCTGAGTCGTCACCTTAGTGTTTGATTTGGCAGATACATCACCAGGAAGAGTAGAAAAGCCGACAACACAGATAAAAAGGACCGCCATAAGGACACTTACCATTTTCATAACTTTCTCCTTCTAATTCGCGCATTTTCATGCGATTTCCAGGTTACGGCACAATCGGTGCCACGCAGTTGTAATTCCCCTAAATGAATAGTGCAGATAAACTGCCTTCAACATTTTTTGTGGAATTTACGTCACATTACAGAACCGATCTTACAATTTTATAACAACCTGAAAACTCCTTTTAGTTTTTTCCAAATGACGGCGCAACTTTGGAGAAAAAAAAGGGGTGTTGAAATTTCTTTCAACACCCCTTCAATCCAGCCATGTGTCATACAACACATTGGAACAATGTTTTACATAATAGGCTTCATTGCGCTCATAAAGGAACGAAGTTCTTCGCCTATAATCTCAACTGCCGTGTAACGGATCGACTCATTCACTTGGATAATATCAATGTTGTCAACGCCATTATCTTTAAGCTCGAGACTCCTGCCGATTACGTCGCTGTCAATGGTCTTCATAAAATCCCGCAGCTGCGGAATGGCTTCATTGGCAAAAAGATAACAACCATATTCAGCAGTATCCGAAATAACGACATTCATCTCATACAGTTTCTTTCTGGCAATGGTATTGGCAATAAGAGGTACCTCATGCAGAGACTCATAGTATGCCGATTCATCCTTGATACCGGAAGAAACCATGGTATCAAAGGCCATCTCCACTCCCGCCTTGACCATGGCAACCATAAGAATACCATTATCATAATATTCCTGGTCAGGGATCTCATCGCCTGTTGACTGAGCCTGCTCAAAAGCGGTTTCTCCTGTTTCTTTGCGCCATTTTAAAAGATTGACATCACCATTTGCCCAGTCTTCCATCATCGTTTCGGAAAAGTATCCAGACATGATATCATCCATGTGCTTCTCAAAAAGTGGTTCAAGAATCCCTTTCAATTCCTCGGATAAGATAGCTGCGGCAATCTTTGCCGGATTGGACAATCTGTCCATCATTGCGGTAATACCGCCATGCTTAAGGGACTCGGTGATGACCTCCCAGCCATTCTGGACCAGTTTTGACGCATAGCCTGAATCAACACCCTTTTCGATCATCTTGTCGTAACAGAGTAAAGAGCCGACCTGCAGCACCCCGCATAGAATGGTCTGCTCGCCCATAAGATCAGATTTGACTTCGGCAATAAACGAAGATTCCAGGACACCAGCCTTATCACCTCCGGTGCCGCAGCAATAAGCCTTAGCGATCTCCCATCCAATGCCATCAGGATCATTTTCTCCATGTACGGCAATAAGGGTCGGTACACCGAAGCCGCGTTTATATTCCTCTCTCACCTCTGTTCCCGGTGATTTAGGTGCCACCATTATAACGGTGATATCGTCACGGATCTGCATACCCTCTTCAACAATGTTAAACCCGTGGGAATAGGAAAGACACGCTCCTTTTTTCATCAAAGGCATTACAGCGGAAACAACTTTGGTATGTTGTTTATCGGGGGTGAGGTTTATCACCAGATCAGCTTCCGGGATAAGATCTCCGTAGGTAGAGACAACAAAGTCGTTTTCCGTACCGTTTTTCCAGGACTGTCGTTTTTCAGTAATAGCCGAATCCCGCAGTGCATATGATACATCCAGGCCACTGTCTCTCAGGTTAAGCCCCTGATTCAACCCCTGGGCGCCACATCCCACAATAACCAGTTTTTTGCCCTTTAAGGTCTCGACACCGTCAAACTCAGACGAGTCCATCAATCGACACTGGGACAGCTCTTCAAGCTGACGACGCAACGAAAGGGTGTTAAAATAATTGGTACTCATTTTTTTGTCTCCTTGTTCTTTGATTATACGTAACAGTTCAGGTATTCAGGAGTCAGATGCCAGAATTTGATATTTTAAATACGCGAGAGGTCACGATTATATTATTGAGGATCATCAGTACTATGGATATATTGGGAAACTCTTGTTGCGTCAAGTGATTTGTTCATGATACTCTGTTGAACATTCCGCCGTAACCCTCCTCAAAGAGAGTAGAAGCGGCTATCAACGATAAATTTGATAAACTCCATGAAATCAATTCTTATAACCAATGATGACGGTATCCACAGTCCGGGAATAGAGGCCCTGAAACAGGCGATGTCAGAGCTCGGCAAGAGTGTCATCGTCGCCCCTGACCGGGATAATTCTGCTGTTTCCCACTCGTTAACCATGAACCGGCCACTCCGGCTCATCCAGCTTGCAGAAGATCATTATACCATTGACGGTACGCCGACAGACTGTGTAGCTGTCGCTCTGAAAAAGATACTCCCCCGCCAGCCGGACCTGCTGGTCTCAGGAATAAATACAGGTGCCAATCTTGGTGACGACATCTCCTACTCGGGAACGGTTTCTGCAGCCATTGAAGGAACTATGTACTCTATCCCCTCAATGGCCATCTCTGTCGCCGGAGAACCGCCATACGATTTCCGCTCAGCAATAAAAATTGCAAAACACATGGCCCGAAAGATAATGCAGAACTCCCTGCCGAAAAACACCCTGCTCAATATAAATGTTCCCAGCGGCAACAGTTATAAAAGTATCAAGGTGACACGACAGGGCAGGAGGCTATGGCAGAATGCCATCAGGGAAACCCTTGACTCCGGTGGAAATAAACATTACTGGATTGGTGGTGGAACTGCGGTTCCGGATCTAGAAAAAGATACCGATGTCCATGCCATTGCAAACGGCCATGTCTCTATCACTCCCATACAGCTTGATCTCACCAACCATGAAGGGATACATTACTTGAAAGAGAAATGGCAGCTTGAAGCAGGAACCATCTGACAACTATGACTACTGGCGAAAGGCAAAAAAAAAACATCCTCGCAGTAAACCTGGGACTTATTGCCAATACAATTCTTGCGATCCTGAAAACCAGCATCGGCATTATAGGCAACAGCCCGGCTCTGCTTGCTGACGGCATCAACTCAACCTCCGATGTTGCTTACGGGATCGTCGTCCGTATTTTTATGCGCCTTTCCGGAAAGCCTGCAGACGAGGAACACCCCTACGGTCACGATCGCCTTGAATCCATAGCAGCTGTAGTGGTCGGAGCTTTCGTCATCACCACGGCCATCTCCATCTTCTGGTCATCAATTAACAAAGTTTATGAGCTATCCAGTAGAACCGGCGACGCTCTGGGGGCAACTGAGCTGACGCTATGGATTGCTCTTTTTACCGTACTGTTGAAGATCTGGCTCAGCTTCTGGACGTACCGTATCGGCAGACAGACATCCAGCAATGTCGTGATTGCTCTGGCGGCTGACCATCGTAATGATATCTTCTCCGCCCTGGCGGCAAGCATTGGCATTATTTTCAGTCGTCTCGGTTTTCTCTGGGTCGACCCTCTTGCAGGTGGGCTTGTGTCGCTTATTATCCTGCATACCGGTATCGAAATAATCCGAGATGCTGCTGCAGACCTGATGAATACCCTGCCAGGCAAGGAATTGTGTAAAGAAATCCACGAAAAACTTGCTTTAATTGAAGAACTTCTAGAAATCGAAGATATACAGGGCCACAGATTCGGTCAGCATATGGTTGTCAATATAACGATTGGTATAGATCCCGAACTCACCGTCGCTGAGGGCGGAAGAATCGCTAATCTTGTAGAAAAAACTCTCCTGCAGGAGATCGACTCCATGCGGCGAGTTTTCGTCCACTACCATCCGGTGGGCATAGGAAGAAAGAGCCATGTTTAGAAAAAAAACAGCACCAACCGAAAACATCCTGATCCTGGGCCTTGGCGGAGTTGGGTATTATCTGGCCAAACGTCTGATCCATGAAGAGTATGCTATTACCATCATAGAGCCGGACGCCAAACTTCTGGACCACGCAGACGGGCAGATCGATGCCAGGCTGATTAAAGGCAGTGCCATGGATGTAGCGTGCTGGAGAGAGGCCAACGCCCATAAAATGGATTTTCTCATCGCTGTCACAGACAATGATGCTGTAAATATGATGGCCTCCATGATCGGCAACAGCTTCGGTATAAAACGTAAAATTGCCAGGGTACGTTCCCTGGATTTTGGCAACAGTGATTCAATACTCACAGCAGAAGACCTCAAACTCGACCTGCTCATCCACCCGGAAGAACTTGTTGCCCAGGAAATATCGCGTCTCATAAAGATAAACGCCTCCAATGAGATCATTGAAATTGCCCAAGGAGAAATCCAGCTGCTGGCCACAGGAATCGACGATTTTTCACCACTGGCAAATAAAAAACTCAAGGATATTGCCGGAATGTACAAAAACTTCCCTTTCAGGGTGGTGGCAATAGCCAGGGGAATCAAAACGATCATTCCCGGTGGAGATGAAGTTGTTCTTCCCCATGATCATATCTTCATAATGGCCACCCGGAAAAACCTTGCCAACCTTATGGAGATGGCAGGTGTACAGAAGAAGCAGCAGCAGAAGGTGCTGCTGCTTGGCGGTGGTCTGGTCGGCTCCCGGGTGGCGGAGCTGCTTGAAAAATCCGTCTCTGTAAAACTTCTTGAAAAAGACGAACCACGTGCTCTGGAACTCTCTTCAGCCCTGGCTCACACAGATGTAATGCATGGTGACGGATCCGACAGGAATGTACTGGCCATGGCCGGTCTGCATAATGTTGATACCTTTGTCACAACGACCGGGGAAAATGAAACAAATATCATGACCTGCCTGCTCGCCAAACATCTTGTTGAAGAGGGGCTGGGCAATGGCAAAAAGAAGGAGTGTAAAACTATTGCCCTGGTGAACAAGGAAGATTACCTGGTTCTGGCGGCGACAGTAGGTTCAGACATTGCCCTTAACAAAAAAGTGATGGCGGGTAACGAAATACTCAAATTTATCCGCCGAAGTGAAATTGTCTCCGTGGCCCATCTCCACGGTTTTGATACGGAGGTAGTTGAGCTGGTCGCGGCCCCGAAATCCCCCATCACAAAAAAAAGATTGTCAAAACTGGATGAATTCTTTCAGGACAAACTTATCATCGGTGCTGTTTATAGGGAACAAAACTGGCAAATTGCCGTGGGTGACACTCATATCCAGGCGGGCGAATCGGTCATTGTTATCTGTATATCAAGTCATCTTAAAGATGTAAGAAAACTCTTTCTCAGCTGAACCTCCTATCCTTTTATCTTCCCTTCCCTATTTTTTCCAGAAAGCGGGGAAAAAGATAACAAGCGCTGTAAACATCTCAAGCCTACCAACCAGCATATTCCACGAAAGAAACCATTTCCCCGTATCTGACAAAAAGGCATAGTTGTAACTCGGCCCAACGTCGCCAAAACCGGGTCCAATATTCATAAGTGTCGCGACCACTGAACTGATAGCCGTGATATAGTCGATATCATCTACCAGCATCATGAAACAGCCTCCGAAAAACACCAGCAGTATGTTAATAATAAAATAACAGACAGAGAGATCAATAATGGAAGCTTCAATAGGACGGCCATTGAGACGGAGGGTACTCACCGACATGGGCTGGAGAAAAATTCGCTTAATGGTGCTATACATATGTTTTATGATAACAACATAATGAACCACCTTTATGCCGCTCGTTGTAGAGCCGGCACACGCCCCGACAAAACAGACCACCATAATAAACATCTGTGCGGACTGCGGCCACAACTCATAATCAGTCGTGGTAAATCCTGTGGTTGTGAGAATTGAAATGACCTGAAATGTACCATACCGAAGGGACTGAAGAAAACCGCCATGGGTTGTGTTTGTCCATAGAATAAGACTTACAGATCCACAAAAAAAGACAATAAAACCGAAATACCAGCGCAGTTCAGTATTCTCTAATACATGCTTCCATTCGCCTCTTATCATCATATAAAAAAGGCCGAAGGTGACGCCCCCTAGAATCATAAATATGATAGTAACCCAGTCCAGGTAGGCGCTGTTATAATATCCAAAACTCAAATTTTTAGTGGAATATCCTGAGGTGGAGACAGTACCGAAAGAGTGACATAGAGAGTCAAAAAGTGACATATCACCCAGGTAGAGAAGAATAGTCTGCAATCCATTAAGCGCCAGATAAATCGCCCAGAGCCAGATCATGGCATCCTTGTTCCGGGCCATAAACTTATCCTTTGTAATAACCTGGCCAGGGCTCGATTCAGCTCGAAAAATCCTCACCCCTCCCATCCCATGGGGGAGAAATATGATGGTGAGTGTTAAAAATCCCATACCGCCAAGCAAGTGCGTCTGACTTCTCCAGAAGAGCAGACCGTGGGGCAGAACTTCAACATCGGTAAGAATGGTAGCGCCGGTTGTTGTATAGCCGGACATCATCTCAAAAAAAGCATCCGTAAAGGAGGGAATAGCGCCATAGATTATAAAAGGGAGTGTGGAAAAAGCGGAAATAATGATCCAGCCAAAGGTAGCAATAAAAAGACCGTCTTTTATATTCAGCTGGTTATTGTTACGAAACATCCGTTTAAGCGGCAGACCGGCAGCCAGGACAATCACCGCTGACAAACCGATTGCTCTTAAATCGTCTTCACCATATAAAACTGAACAGAGAGCGGGCAAAATCATCGAACAGCCGGTCACTATCAGGAGTGAGCCGAGTACATTTGCAATGGAGGAAAAATTCATAAAACCACCGTGTCAGGATGATTGTGTTGAAAAAATAATATCCTGCTGCATCAGCTCAATCACCTTAACCGGGTCATCAGCCTGTGTTATCGGTCGACCAACTACCACATGGTTGGCTCCGTTCCCGATTGCCATCCCGGCGGTGACAATACGTTTCTGATCATCTCCTGAATCGGAAATATTTGCACCCGGACGAATACCCGGAGTAACGATGAACAGTTTCTCGCCAAGTTCACTTCTCATCCTTTCAGCCTCGAGTCCAGAGGAGACCACCCCATCACAGCCCAGCTCCAACGCCCTTTTCGCCCGGTAAAAAACCAGATCTTCAACGGATTGCGTCATACCCATGACCCGCATATCCTCTTCACCAAAACTAGTCAATACAGTTACAGCGAGAAGTTTCATATCACCGCGGGCACTAACCGCTGCCCGTATTATAGGATCATTTCCATGGATGGTTGCAAAGGTCACTCCCCTGTTGTTCAACTGCTCGACGGCAAGTTTGACTGTCTCCGGAATATCAAAAAATTTAAGATCCAGCATCACCTTGTGACCACGATCGACAAGCCAGTCAACGGTTGTAAACCAGCTGCTCATAAACAGCTGCAGCCCCACCTTGTAAAAACTCACATGGGACTCACACTTTTTTACTATTTCCTTGGCCTGCTCAGTATGTTCTACATCAAGGGCCACAATTATTCTTTCACTAAGAGGAATAGCCTTGTTATTATTCATTTTATTATATCTCTTGTTCAATATGATGTATCCGTAAAAAGATCACTCGAAGTCAAACCTTACCTCCTCTTTTCATCTTCTGCAAGTTCGACCAGGATCTTCTCACACCGGCTGGTAATCAGATCTTTTTTATAGCTCCGGGGAATCAGCTGCAGGATCTCAAAAACCATGGCTTCTTCATCCGTCCGGGTTACACGCTGCTTATCTCCAAGAAGCTGATCGCCCCTTAAAACAATTTCACCCCAGAACTTCGAACCCGTCTGTTTTTTCAGGCATCCTTCCCGTACCACCTCAAGCCACTCCTGGATCGGTTCGGTTTCTGTCTTCGTCATAGCTGTTGTTCCCAGGATATTTTTTGCCTTCCGGGGCGCAGTCGACATCATCATCCTCGGAGCTTCCTTAAGGTAAACCTCCTGGTCGGCCGTCACCTCTTCCATAGCCTTTGGAACAACCTTCCTGAGCTCCTGGGTTGCCTGGAGAGAGGGCATGGATGATTCCTGAGCCGCATGGTCGGGTAAAGGAGCCTGGGGGATATTGAGGAACAGTGCGACAGACGCAGCCACAGCAATTGCCGAGCCGAAAAGAGCATAATTTCTGGGCCGCAGCAGATAAACCACACCGCTCTTTTTCGCCTCCCCCGCCCCTTCCATCTTCAGGCAATACCACTGTTCATAGCACTGTTCACACTCAGACAAATGGGCCCACCCCTTCTCTTTCTCCTGAGCAGAACAATCCCCGCTCACCAGCAGTGCCATATCTTCGCCGCTCAAACAGGGTGCAAGACTCTTCTTTTCCTGGGCCGCCAATGCGACAAGACCAGCCAGCTTACGCTCTTCTTTCTTTTTTTTAAATTTTGATTCTAAAATCATAACGAACACGTAAAAAATTCAATATATACCCCGAAGGAAATGACCTTGGGTTATGCCCCGAAGGAAATGACCTTGGAGTAGAATAATTAATGTTTTAATCATGTCTCTACTGAGAGACGGACATTTGTTCAGCATGTGGCGTACGTCAGGAACGGAGAAAGAGGTGCAATTCCTGGTCTAAACCGGTTCGCTCAAATTCCTTTCTTATGCGTGCCATAATTCGACGCATTCTGCCATGGGCCTGGTGTCTGGTCTGACCAAGAAGTCGCCCCGCTGCAGCAACTCCGAGGCCATCCTGAAAACAGAGCTTTAAAAGCATTTTTTCCTGGGGCTGCAGATGAATTTTCAACGATTGCAATTTATTGGCACCATCTTCGGAAATCTCGTTTTCCTCTCTGCCAAGAATTATCTGAAAAAGGTACTTCAGCATTCGGCCCTGTTCATCTGTTTCAACCTCTTCATCCTTTTGTGACGCTACCCCGTGGTGACTTTCATCATATTCAACTTCGTACCCCCTGTTTGCACCACAATCCGGAATCCTACCCAGTAGAGAATATGCCGCATCTTCGATCTCCATCTTATCAGCAGTTACCTGCCGCTGAAACACGACCTCTACCGCCTCACCCACCTTCAGTCTCTCAAGGCAGAGAGCGGTAAAAAGTTTTCTCCATATGCCTCCCAGCGCCTTTACCCAGAGCGGCGGCCGAACCCGGCCAAACCTTGCTCTGGAAAAATCCTCAAGAAGCCTGGTGGTAAGTGTCATAACATAGGTAGAAAAGGCGGCTTTTCCGCTATAACTGCGTACCCGCTGCCAGTCATTGGCCTCAAGCCCCTCCATGACTGCAAGGGCCGCCTCTTCGGCGAAACTGTTGTCTCCAAAACGACGGACGGCAGCCCTGTTAATCTGCTCCCACTGCTCTATCGTTCTTTTCTTCCAGTCAGTCATTGTCTTCCATAAAACAAGTCATATATGATGGCGTCGTAAAAAGGTCATATTGGATGGAAATATGCAGGAACAGTCTAAAACGATCAGAGATCTTTCTCCATAAAAAACTACCGGTATCCGACACACTTTCCGTCACTGTCCGTCACCCCATACAGATGTGAAGTTAATTAAAGATTTCAAAACCAAAGGAGATACCATGAAAACAAGCGTAATGAAAAAAATTTCAACATCCCTGCTCGCCTCACTGCTGATCATAGGCGGATGCACAACCCCCCAGACCTCTTCAGAAAAAGAAGAAAAAGTCACACTGCATGATTCCAATGTAAGAGCCCCCGTCCCTTTGAAAGCGCGGCTCTCCACACAGCCTCCAATGCAATATAGTGAGACAACAGCCACAACCGGTTATGCCCGGTCTCGCGATATTCTTCCCCTTCCACCGCACTCTCCTTATCAGCGGGAATCTTACAACAGTCTGGGAGAAAGCGGTTTTATCACTACAGTCAACGATCCTCTTTCAACATTTTCAATCGATGTTGACACCGCATCCTACTCCAATATTCGCCGTTTCATTCAAAACGGCCAGCTCCCCCCCGTCGGAGCGATACGTATAGAAGAGATGGTTAATTATTTTCCCTATACTAATCCCAGACCACAATCAGAACCTTTCCTGATTTCTACAGAAATAGGCCCCTGTCCATGGCAGGATGAAAACAGACTTGTACGAATCAGTCTTCAGGCCAGGGAACTCGATAAATCACAGCTGCCACCTTCCAATCTGGTTTTTCTCATAGATGTGTCAGGCTCGATGAACCATGCAAACAAGCTGCCGCTGTTAAAAAAATCTCTGCTGATGCTCCTCGATACGCTTAGCGTGAAAGACCGGATCTCCATAGTAGTCTACGCTGGATCGGACAGAGTTGTATTAAAACCAACCCCAGGAAACAAAAAAGAAGCAATCAGGAAGGCAATCCATAACCTGTCTTCCGGCGGTTCCACCCATGCGTCGAGCGGCATTCATACTGCTTACGACCTCGCTCTGCAGAGCTTTATGCCGGGTGGAAACAATCGAATCATTCTCGCATCTGATGGAGATTTCAATGTCGGCACCACCAGCAGAGGTGAACTTGAGCGACTCATAACCGTTAAAAAAGAATCCGGGGTCTATCTCACAGTTCTCGGTTTCGGGATGGATAACTTCCACGACGATACCATGGAGATCCTTGCAGATAAGGGTAATGGCAACTATGCCTATATCGATTCGTTACTGGAGGCAAAAAAAGTCCTTGTTAAGGAACGGGCAAGCACCCTCTTTGCCCTGGCAAACGATGTAAAACTCCAGGTTGAATTCAATCCCGCCATGGTTGGCGGCTACAGACTGATAGGTTACGAAAATCGCGTTCTTGCCGACGAGGATTTTAACAACGATAAAAAAGATGCCGGTGAAATCGGCCTAGGTCATACAGTGACAGCGCTCTATGAGGTTATTCCCAAAGGATCTAAAACTATTCCTACCGTAGACCCGCTCAAGTATCAGAAAACCAGTGACCGGGGATCTGATGAAATACTGACAGTCAAACTCAGATACAAGCCCCTGCAGAATGAGCAGTCACGCCTCCTGACTCAATCCCTGCACGACAACGAAAATGTGCTGGGCCAGATGAGTAACGATTTCCGGTTTGCTGCCGCAGTCGCAGGATACGGCCTTTTGCTCCAGCATTCCGAATATGTCGGCAAACTTGCTTATCCTGATCTCATCAACCTTGCAAAAAGCAGTCGAGGTCAGGATGACGAAGGCTATCGGGCGGAATTTATCAGGCTTGTTAAGATGAGTGAAATACTGACCCGGTAATGCAGATTATCATAAATTAGTCATTATAATCCCAGGCTTTCTTTACAATTTGTTTTTACAATATTATAATTTAATTTGATAACGGATTCACAGCTTCACATTGGCAGTGATCAGCGGCCAATGTGAAGCAAAGAAGGGGCACCTTGAAAAAGGCGTCCATAACCCATATCAAGGAGAATGATTATGACAGTTAAAATTTTCATTAAAAGAAAAGTTTCTGCAGACAACATTCTGGAGCTTACCGTATTATTGAAAAAACTCCGTGGCCTTACGCTCAGTCAGTCCGGCTATATTTATGGAGAGACACTGCGAAGAATCGACTCCGAGGATGAATGTCTGGTAATCAGCACATGGCGCTCCCTTGATGACTGGAACTCCTGGCTTTACGATGAACAGAGAATTGCAATCCAGGACGAGATAGATGCGCTTCTAGGTGAGAAAACGGAATATTCAGTTTATGAAGTTTGATGGCGTCGAATGACCTTTGAAAGAATTTGTCAAGTTTGAAGTTTAAGCAGACACTTGATTTTCCAGATTATTTTTCCGCAGACCTGTTTCATAAAAACAATTTGACTTTTCCATTCAATTTATTGGTTTGACCAGGCGTTTCGCCCTATATAAATTGCACTTTTATGTTTCTCCTGCTTAGAGAAGCTCTTGACCAGCATAAAGGTCAAACATTACTCTTTTTGCCTGTTTTGGCAAAAACATCCAACTTTTTATGTTATTGGTTTGACCAGTCACCCTGTATCGTGTAAGGTGCCTTTTCAAGAAAGTATTACTTAATCAACCAAGCAAACAGTATTGAGGCCAGAGCACAATGATATTTGAAGGTGTTAAACTGATGTTTATCGGCATGACAACCGTCCTGCTCTTTCTTGTTCTTATGATTCTCCTGATTCAGCTTACCTCTTATCTGACTAGAGGCAATACTGCCCGGGAAGTCGAAGGCATAAAAAGAGAACGAGAACTTCTGGCTCTGAAAAAGAAAAAAGCAAAAGCCGCAGCTTCAACAGATGCTGATGAAGATATCGCTGTTATTGCAGCAGCAGTCTCAGCATATGAAACTGAACGTTTTGCACGGGCATAAGAGATTATTTCACATATAACAACAGTAATTTGATTTTTTAAAAACAACGCGAGGAGAAGAACGGTGAGTAAAAAAGTTATTCAATTTATGGATACGTCCTTTAGAGACGGTTTTCAGTCTGTTTTTGGTGCAAGGGTATTAACTGATGATTTTCTCCCCGCCGTTAAAGCTTCTGTAGACGCCGGTATCACAAATTTTGAAGCGGGTGGTGGAGCGCGGTTTCAGAGTCTTTTCTTTTACTGCGGTGAATCCGCTTTCGATATGATGGACCGCTTCAGATCAGAAGTCGGACCGGACATCGCACTCCAGACGCTGGCACGTGGTATAAACGTCGTTGCCCTCAGCCAGGCACCTCGGGATATCATTGATCTCCATGCCAAGATGTTTAAAAAACATGGCATAACCACTATCCGAAACTTCGATGCACTCAACGATATCCGTAACCTCGAGTATTCCGGAGAGCGCATAGCACACCATGGACTCAACCATCAGGTTGTTATCACCATGATGGATCTACCTCCAGGATGCACCGGAGCTCATACGGCTGAGTTCTATATAGACAGACTGCAGCAGATTCTTGATGCCGGTATTCCCTTCCACTCGATTTGTTTTAAAGATGCCTCGGGTACTGCTAACCCCAAGAAAGTCTACGACACCTTCAAGGCCGCCAGAAAGATAGTACCAGAAGACACCATCCTCTGGTTCCATACCCACGATACAGCCGGACTTGGAATTGCTCAAAACCTCGCCGCCGTTTTGGGCGGGGCAACCGGTATTGACCTGGCAAAAAGCCCACTCAGCGGCGGGACATGTCAGCCTGATATTCTCTCCATGATCCATGCTTTAAAAGGTACTGATTTCACCCTTGACCTTGACTATGAAAAAATACTTGTCGCTTCAGAGGCCTTTGGAGAGGCGATGAAAGATTATTTCGTCCCGCCTGAGGCCAAGATGGTCTCCCCGACAGTCACACTCTCTCCGATGCCTGGTGGTGCCCTTACCGCAAACACTATGATGATGAGAGATACCGGAACCCTGCACCTCTATGCGGATGTTATTAAAGAAATGGCTGAAGTTATTCGTCTCGGTGGTTTCGGCACCTCGGTCACCCCTGTTTCTCAGTTCTACTTTCAGCAGGCATACCTCAACGTAACCCAGGGAAAATGGAAAAAGATCAACCCAAGCTATGGTAATATGGTTCTCGGTTATTTTGGCCGGACCCCTGTTGCACCGGATCCGGAGATCGTGAGAATTTCCTCTGAACAGCTTGAAAAGCCGGTTTTCACTGAGGACCCATTGGATATTCTTGAGCCTGGCATTCCAAAGGCTACCAAGATACTCGAAGACAACAAACTGCCGGTCAACGATGAAAACATCTTTATCATTGCCAGCTGTGAGCAGAAAGGGCTCGACTTTCTACTTGGCAATGCTATCACCAATATACGTAAAATCACTGATGAACAACCGGCAGCCAAAAAGCCTGCAGCGAAAGCTGCGGCAGCGGCAGCAGCTCCTGCTGCCATGGGCCCGCGTGATTATACGATTACCGTCAACAACCGCCCATATAATGTCACTGTTTCTGAAGGAGGCGGCATCCAGGCTGCACCAGCTTCGGCTGCACCGGCGGCGGCTCCTGCTGCAGCCGAAGGAACCGATGTTGATGCACCGACTCCGGGTAACGTGGTAAAAATCCTCGTTGAAATTGGTGATGCTGTTGAAACAGACCATCCTCTGGTAGTACTTGAAGCAATGAAGATGGAATCCGAGGTGAAGTCACCCTGTGCAGGTAAAGTTCTGGCCATCCATATCTCGGCCGGTGATACTGTTCAGGCCTCTGATCCCCTTTTCACCATAGGCTGATAGATACTGTAACGTTTCAGGTTCCCGGCGGTAACAGCTGCCGGGAGCCTTTCCCTTTTCGCTCTTACCGTGATAGTACTATGAAAATACGATTTTTCATGCTCTTCCTGCTGGGCTTATTTACTGTGAATATTTCGGCTGTTTATGCTGAAGAGGCCACAGTCCAGATCGTCTCTCCAGCAGATGCAAAAATTATACGAATAGACGTGCATCCCGGCAGTTTCATCTTCAGTGGTGATAAAATTGCTACTCTTAAAACAGATGATGGCACTATTATTGTCCTGAAAGCTGGCTCTGCCGGGAAAATAACCGGCCTCGATTTTAAAGCCTACCAGAAAGTACATAAAAATGATGTCATAGGGGCCATTGAGACGTCAGCTGTCATTGCAGACATGCCGGCCTCAGGCGAAAGCAAGGAACTTCCCTCCCTCGCCCAGCTTGGCAAAAATCTCTACAAAACTACAGGTTTATATGGTGTTATAGATGGCCAGATGAATAAGGACTGGACTGTCGGAATCGGCCGCGTGCTGATGATTCTTGTCGGGTTAACACTTATCTATCTGGGTATCTTCAAAAAATTTGAACCCCTCCTGCTCATTCCCATTGGTTACGGTGCAATTCTTGCCAACATCCCAATGGCAGGTATCGCGGAGCCTGGCGGTATTCTCTACTATATCTACGAAGTAGGTATAATGACTGGTATTTTCCCCCTTATCATTTTCATGGGTGTTGGTGCATTAACCGACTTTGGGCCAATGATTGCCAACCCGAAAACTATCCTGCTCGGGGGAGCTGCACAGTTTGGTATTTTTACCACCCTGCTAGGTGCACTTTTCCTTTCTGATATGATTCCAGGCATCAATTTTTCTATCCGAGACGCCGCCTCCATTGGAATTATAGGCGGGGCAGATGGTCCCACCGCAATATTTTTATCGAGTCAGCTCTCACCTCGTCTTCTCGGCTCTATTGCTATAGCCGCATATTCATATATGGCTCTTGTACCACTGATTCAGCCCCCGATTATGAAGTGGCTGACAACCAAAGAAGAGAGAAATATCAAGATGGTGCAACTCAGACATGTATCAAAACTTGAAAAAATTCTTCTGCCTCTTCTGGTTCTGGGACTTTGTATAGTTCTTCTGCCATCAGCGTCTCCACTTATCGGTATGTTTATGCTCGGTAATCTGGCCAAAGAGTGTGGTGTCGTCGACAAGTTGTCAGATACTATCAAAACCCCATTGATGTATACTGTGACCATCTTTCTCGGTCTCGGTGTGGGAAGCAAGCTTTCCGCTGATAAATTTCTTAACTTGGAAACTCTTGGTATTCTTGCCCTTGGCATGGTTGCTTTCTGTATCGGTACTGCAACGGGGGTTCTCCTGGCCAAACTGATGAATAAGATGTCAAAGACTCCAATTAATCCGCTTATCGGTGCCGCAGGAGTTTCCGCTGTGCCGATGGCTGCCAGGGTGGTGAACAAAGTAGGATTGGAAGCCAACCCGCAGAACCATCTTATCATGCACGCAATGGGTGCCAATGTCGCCGGCGTTATCGGTTCAGCCGTTGCGGCCGGTGTACTTCTCGCTCTTCTGTAATTACTAATTCAACACCCACTGCAAAAAAAGCTGATTACCCAAAAGGGGTAATCAGCTTTTTTTGTTCGCATCTCCCTGACAAAATTATCCAACTGTTTTTTTAACAATTTCTTTATCAAAATAATTTACTTCCATACCTGCATCAACGACGATTGTCTGGCAGTTTATCCCCGACGCGCGTCCGGAAAGCAGAAACGCTGCCGTGTCTGCCGCCTCCCGGGTTGAAAGCGCTTTTTTTCTCAGAATGGCTTTTTCCGCAAACAGATAGCTGTCAACATAACCTGGGATTCCTGCAGATGCCGAGGTTTTCAGAAGGCCGGGGGCAACTGCATTAAACCGTACATTGGAAAAATCGGAAAAACCCTTGGCCAGAAAACAGAGGGAGGAGTTTAAGGCCGCCTTGACAGGAGCCATATAGCCGTAATTTTCTGCAGCCATTCGAGTCGTTGAAATTGTGATGGTAACAAAGGAACCATCTATGCTGATCATA
>Ga0307988_1000173_pt1 | contig 50562 bp, 40 predicted proteins | sample EllFjometagen183_FD_203166 | JGI IMG/M metagenome (GOLD analysis project Ga0307988, IMG submission 203166) | Marine microbial communities from Ellis Fjord, Antarctic Ocean - #183 | ecosystem: Environmental > Aquatic > Marine > Unclassified | place: Southern Ocean | collected 2014-10-08 | reverse complement strand
TACCAAGTAGTTAGTTTTGTTTCCCGCAGATCTCGCAGATTTTCGCAGATATTAAACACAAAATTATGATTCCACTATTTTATTAATTCGTCCAGTCGGGTTTTTCAAGTAGTTAGTTTTGTTTCCCGCAGATCTCGCAGATTTTCGCAGATATTAAACACAAAATTATGATTCCACTATTTTATTAATTCGTCCAGTCGGGTTTTTCAAGTAGTTAGTTTTGTTTCCCACAAATCTCGCAGATTTTCGCAGATCTATCTGCTACGCAGCTAGACAGGCCCTCGCTGATGTTTTATTTTAATAATAAACTTTAGCCCATATCTAGTCACCAATCACTAATTCCTAGTCACTATTAACCAGTCACTAGTCACCAGTTATATAGTCTGCAATACTCTTTAAGTCGTTTTTTGCTTGAAAAGTCCAGTTTACTTGAACCATTTCTCTATTTCTAGGTCTAACTCAGAGTCCGAAATAATTTCTCCGTTTTCTGATTGCTTATTTCCATATTCTATTTTTTCAATCAAGATAAGTTTTTCAACTAATTCATCAATCGAAAAGTGGTCTGGAAACTTTTCAAGTTGCTCTTTAAGTCTTGTTTTTGTTAACATCTAAAGTGTATTTAAAATTTAGTTTAAATATACTGACATTCTCTCCACGAATCATATTTATTGTTTATTTTACACTGCAATTGAGCTTTCCATATCTTTTTCTGTATTCATTAAACTAGCGTTACGAAAATGACGATTCACTTCATTTATGATTCGATATGGTCTGTTAAATGCTTCTTGCGATAATTTAAAATAGTCTGCTAATTTTCTTATTGTTTTCTTTGATAAACCTTTGTGATAATTTAATATTTTGGATATTGTTCCTTTTGACAATCCAAGTATTTCAACTAAATCTTTTGATTTTAAATTATTCTCAATCATTAGCGATTTGAGCAATTCAATAGGGTTAGAATCCATCAATGAATTATGCTCTTTATCCCATTTTTCAATTAGTAAAGTTAATAATTCCAATTCATCTTGCGCGTTTTGGTTTTTTAAACAAACTAAATCTTCAAGGATTTCACAATACGAGTTATATTGTTCCCTGGTCTTAATTATTGTATATTTTAATATTTCCATTATCTTACTCTTTTTTGTTATTTAAAAAGAACTTACTTCATACTGTTTTTGTTCATTGCACAGTTTCGTGTATTCTGCATGTGTTCCAATCCACTTTACAAACAAATGAACTTTATTAGTCCCAAAATGATAGCGACAAATCATTCGATAATTGTTACCACCAATATTAAATATCACTCGGTCTGAACTTTTCCCTAATATATCAGCATTATTAAATGTCGATATAATTTCATTTGGTTCTTTCCAGTCCACTCGTTTTAAAATTGAAAACCATATTTCAAAAGATGCTTTACTTCTTGCATTTTTCTTTACATAATCTTCAATTGTCTGTTTTTTAATTAAATGTATTTTCATGTCTTATGGCAAAAATACGAATAAAGTTTCACATAAGGAAACATTATTGTGGTTTTCTTAATATTGCACAACTACTAACTACTAGTTACTAACTAGCCTGTTATATTCAAACAATAAATTTTGTTTCCCGCAGATAGCGCAGATTTTCGCAGATATATATGGCTACGCAGCTAGACAGGTCCTCGCAGATATTTTAGTTTAATAATAAACTTTAGCCCAAAACTATTTACCAGTCACAATTGACTAGTGTCCATAAGAAAACTCCATATTTTTAAATGGCTTTAAGAAGGCGTCAAGAACAAGGCTTGCGAAGCGTTTAGAATTCAGGAGTTTACTTTTGTAAATGACTGATTCTAGTTGCAAGTATAACGCAGTTATTGCCGTTTTCTTAAAGCCATTATCTAATTTCCAATTTTAAAGTACAACCCTCCACTAAAATCACCCTGAACAATTGCAGCGTAGCTATTAACATAAAGTCCGCTACTTGAGCCACCACCACCAATACCGTAGTATCCACCAACTCCGGCAAAAACCATTGGCATCATTAGTCTTCCTCTCAAAATTACGCCAACTCTGTCAGTCAATGCAATTTTTGCTCCAAGACCGAGGGTAATTGAAAACCTCCAAACATTTGCAGTGGAATTAGTTTTATCACCAAAAATTTAAACGACCGCCAAACATGTAACCAACCGATGGTACGATTTCAATTTGTGCACTTGCTAAAATTGGCACAAACAATAATACTGTTAAAATAGCTCTTATTTTTTTTCATATTCTAAATTTTTGTGCAAAATTACATAAAACTATTACTTTTGCGCCAATGCAAAAAAAGTTTTTAAAAAATTTGGGATTATTACTTTTCCTTAACCTTCTTGTTAAGCCTTTATGGATATTGGGTATCGACAGGCAAGTGCAAAATGTTGTAGGTCCCGAAGAATACGGATTGTATTTTTTTCTATTTAATTTCTCATTCCTATTTTATATTTTTCTAGATCTTGGAATCACTAACTTTAATAATAGGAATATTGCCCAAAATAATCAGCTGTTAAATAAACACTTGTCGGGCATAAGCATGCTAAAGTTGGCGCTAGGGCTACTGTATGCTTTATTAATTATTGTTGGTGGTATACTTTGGGGATACAAGGGGCGCGAGTTATATATACTTTCATGGTTAGCTTTTAATCAATTTATTCTGTCGTTTATTCTATATCTGAGATCCAATTTGTCAGGTTTACTTTTGTTTAAAACAGATAGTTTTCTTTCAATTCTAGATAGGGTATTAATGATACTTATTGTTGGATTTTTGTTGTGGTTTAACTTATTTGAAGGGCAATTTACAATTGAGTGGTTTGTGTATTCGCAAACGGTTGCTTACATTATAACATTTGCTGTGGCAGCAATTGCAGTGCTTAATAAATCAGGAAAACTCAAATTTAATTGGAATATTCCTTTTTTTATACTTATTGCCAAAAGAAGCGCACCTTTTGCTTTGCTTGTATTAATAATGAGTTTTTACAATCGTATTGATCCTGTGTTAATTGAGCGTATCCTACCCGATTCTATTGGTAAAGAGCAAGTTGGTATTTACGCACAGGCATTTAGGCTACTGGATGCCGGACAAAATTTTGCATTTTTGTTTGCAGTATTACTATTGCCAATTTTTGCTAAAATGATAAGTGTTAAGCAATCGGTCGAAAATTTAATTAAACTCTCAGGGTCAATTATTATTTCAGGGGCACTGGTAATTGCAATAGTTGCACAGTTTTATGCCAACGATATCATGCAACTAATGTACAATATTGTTCCCGGCGAAACGCAGCAGCACTACCTAATTCGCATTGCACAATCAGCAACTGTACTTAAAATTTTGATGTTTAGCTTTGTGGGAATCTCGTCCAACTACATTTTTGGTACACTACTTACCGCAAATCATAATTTAAAACAATTAAATATCATCGCTAGTGGCGGATTGTTAATAAACCTATCTCTAAACCTAATTTTAATACCACACTACCATTCGGTGGGATCGGCATATGCGAGTTTAGCAACACAAAGTGTAACTGCAATTTTACAATTGGTACTTGTTTACAAAATATTCCACTTTAAGCTCAACTACAAATTAATATTTAATATGTGTTTGATGGTAATTTCTCTATTTGCAATTGGATACGCATTAAAAAATTACTCTGCTTTAGAATGGAAATTATCATTGGTGATTATGGTAATATTGGGACTTGCATTATCAATTATTTTGAAACTTATAAATATTAAAGAGTTTATTAAGATAATTAATGACGATGGCGAAATGAATTAATAGACCATCTCTCAGTAGTATTCGAAACTCATTGTTTTTGTTTATTTGTATAGATATTTATTGGTCAATAGTTCGTGTAGTTTTTGTTTCTCGTAAAGTCGCTAAGCCGCAAAGTATTGATTATCAGTATTGTATAAATTTACGGTGCGTTTTGTAAGTATTTGATTATGTGTATGTTATAGTACCTTAACGAACTGTTGTATTGGTTACAGTGAGAGTTAAAACTATGGTACTACTGCAATTTTAGTGGTATAATGATAATTGTAATATGTATATTATTTTAAAATATTGGCTAGAAGTCAGAAGCTAGAAGTCAGAAGTTCAAATACTTCCGTCTTCGGACTTCTAGCTTCTGACAAATAACCAGTTTAAACAAATAAGCAAATTTCACTTTCTTGATAATCAGTTATGTAATTTATGATAGTAAACTTTCGGAGGTTAGTGATAATCCCTATAATAATACCATGTAATTAGCGTTTCAAATTTAACTATTTTTGCGCAATTCTGTCCCAAATAATATTGGTAAAATAATAATGTACTAAATGATTGATAAACAAAAAACAATAGATAAATCTGTAACTATTAGTGGAACAGGATTGCATACAGGTCAGATGGGTGAAATGATATTTAACAAGGCACCTGTTAATCATGGAATTAAATTTAGACGGATAGATTTAGAATCAAAGCCAATCATTCCTGCTGACATTAATTTGGTTGCAAATACAGCACGTGGAACAACGTTAACTAAAAATGGAGTTAGTGTTTTTACAATAGAGCATGTATTGGCAGCATTTATGGGTTTGGGTATTGATAATGTTCTTGTTGATATTGATATGGAAGAGATTCCAATTAAGGATGGTTCCTCAAGATTTTTTGTTGATGCAATTAAAGAATCAGGAATAGTTGAGCAAAATGCAAAAAGGAAATATTTGGTGATTAAAGAACCAATTATTTATGAAACTCCTGATAGTAATGTAAAATTAATGATTGAGCCTGCAGACGAGTTTTCTGTTTCGGTTGTAATTGATTACGAAACCGACGTGCTTGGAAAACAGGAAGCCATACTTAATAATATTAGTGATTTTGAAGCTGAGATTGCACCATGCCGAACATTTGTATTTTTGCACGAACTGGAATATTTATTGAGCAATAACCTAATTAAAGGTGGCGATTTAAATAATGCAATTGTTTTTGTTAATCGTGATGTAGCTCAAAATGAATTAGATCATCTTGCTGAACTTTTTAATAAACCTAAAATTAAGGTAAAACCCAACGGTATACTAAATAACCTTGAACTTGTTTTTGATAATGAAGCAGCCAGACATAAGTTGCTTGATGTGATTGGTGATTTATCCCTATTAGGCATGCCAATTAAAGGAAAGGTTACAGCTTTTAAGCCGGGCCATAAGGCAAACACTGAATTTGCAAAAAAAATATTATCACACATAAAATCAACAAATATGTTAAAGCAACCCCCTTTTGATATTTATGCTAAACCATTGTACGACATAAATCAAATAAAAAAGATACTACCACACCGACCTCCTTTTTTGTTGGTTGATAAAGTGTTGGAAATGAGTGAAAATAATATCACTGCTGTGAAAAATGTTTCGTTAAACGAGCCATTTTTTATTGGTCATTTTCCTGATGAGCCAATTATGCCTGGAGTGTTGCAGGTTGAAGCAATGGCACAGGTAGGTGGTATTTTTGTATTAAATCAAGTTGACGACCCTTCTTTATATTCAACATATTTCTTAAAAATAGAAGATGTTAGGTTTAGATCGAAGGTTGTTCCCGGCGATGTATTAGTTTTTACGATTGAATTAACAGGGCCCATAAAAAGAGGAATTTGCTCGATGTATGGCAAAGCCTATGTTGGAGATAAGGTTGTTATGGATGGCAAACTAGTTGCCCAAATAGTAAAAAATAAATAATAGTAGTATGAATCAACCACTTGCATATGTTCATCCTCAAGCAAAAGTTGCACCAAATGTTGTAATTGAGCCGTTTGTGAACATTGAAAAAAATGTGATTATAGAAGAGGGATCTTGGATTGGCTCCAATGTTACAATAATGGAAGGGGCACGAATTGGAAAAAACTGTCGTATATTTCCAGGGGCAGTTATTTCTGCAATTCCTCAAGATCTTAAATTTGATAGTGAAGAAACACTTGTTAGGATAGGCGATAATGTTACCATTAGGGAGTTTGTTACAATAAACCGTGGTACAAAAGCCAATCTTGAAACTGTTATTGGTAATAATTGCTTGTTAATGGCTTATGTTCATATTGCTCATGACTGCATACTCGGTAATAATGTAATTTTAGCAAATGCAGCTACCCTTGCAGGTCATATTGTAATTGATGATTGGGCAATTGTTGGAGGTCTTGCTGCTGTTCATCAATTTGTACACATTGGTGTTCATGCAATGATATCTGGCGGTTCGATGGTGCGTAAAGACGTACCTCCTTTTTCTAAGGCTGGCCGTGAACCACTTTCGTTTGCAGGAGTAAATTCAATTGGACTTAGAAGAAGAGGTTTTTCAAACGATAGGATTGCAGATGTTCAGGAAATATATCGTCACCTTTTCCTTAAAGGACAAAATGTTACTCAAGCAGTTAGATATATTGAAAGAAATCTTCCTGCAACTGATGAGAGAGATGAGATATTGAGTTTTATAGCTAAATCGCAGCGGGGTTTGATGAAAGGCTATACACGCATGAAAGATAGAAATATATAAAGTTGGAAGCTAAGGTGTGAAGTTGGAATAATTGGACTTGCTACCTCATTCATTCATTCATTCACTCATTTATTCATTAACTAATTTAACAACATAAAATATGGCAACAACAGCAGATTTTAGAAATGGACTTTGCATCATGCATAATGGCAGTCTTTATACAATTTCCGAGTTTCAACATGTAAAACCTGGCAAAGGTCCGGCATTTGTACGTACAAAGCTTAAAAATGTTAAAACCGGCAGATTATTAACAAACACGTTTACTTCAGGTTTTAAGATTGATGTTCAGCGTGTTGAGCGTCGTAAATATCAATATTTATATAACGAAGGTGATATTTATCATTTTATGAATACTGAAGATTTTGAACAAACATTTATTGATAAGGAACTCGTGCCTGCTCCCGGTTTGCTAAAAGAGGGTGAAGAAGTTACAATTGCTTATCATTCTGAAACTGATTCTGCAATACTTTGCGAAATGCCTACCTATGTTGTTCTTGAAATTACATATACAGAGCCTGGCGACAGAGGAAATACAGCAACCAATACTTTTAAAAATGCAACCGTTGAAACCGGAACTAACATCAAAGTACCTCTTTTTATAAATGAAGGTGATAAAATAAAAGTTGATACTCGTAGCGGAGCATATTCTGAAAGAGTTAAAGGATAAAAAATGGATTTTAAAGTACCTCTAAATTTAGCTGAAATTGCCAAAATTATTAATGGTAAAGTGATTGGCGATTCAAATGCAATTGTTACCGGACTCAATGAGTTACATATTGTACGAAATGGTGATATTTCATTTGTAGATCATCCAAAATATTATAAAAAAGTATTGGAGTCGGCTGCATCTTATATTATAATTAACAAAGAGGTTGAAGCACCCGAAGGTAAATCATTAATTCTTCATGATGCACCAATGGATGCTTTTAACAAATTAATTGCTCATTTTCGCCCAATGGTTGCTTCGGTTAATATGGTAAGTAGTTCTGCTGAAATAGGGGAGGGTACAATTATTCAACCCGGAGCATTTGTTGGCAATAATGTAACAATTGGTAAAAATTGTATTATCCATGCAAATGTTAGTATTTACGATAACTGCGTTATTGGCAATAATGTTATACTACATTCAAATACCGTTATTGGGGGTGATGCATATTATTTTCAGCGGCGCGAAAGTGGTTATGTTAAGTTTTTGTCAGCCGGTCGTGTAATTTTAGGAGATAATGTTGAAATTGGAGCTTCATGTTCCATTGACAAGGGTGTTACCGGCGATACCATAATTGGTGATGGTACAAAAATGGATAACCAATGCCAAGTTGGGCATGATACCATAATTGGAAAGCATTGCCTAATTGGAGCATTTGCTGCCATTGCCGGTGTTACTGTAATTGAAGATGATGTAATTATTTGGGCGCGTGTTGCGATTAATAAGGATATCGTTATTGGTAAGAAAGCTGTTATACTTGCCACTTCAGCGGTGGATAAATCCATAGAAGGTGATAAAGTTTATATGGGTTCACCAGTAATGGAAGTACGTAAGTATTGGAGGCAGTTTGTCGCCTTAAAGCAGGTTCCTGAGCTGCTGAAGAAAATGAAAGTGTAGATATTTTATTGGTCTCAGAAAGAGTTAAGACTATGGTACTTTTAGTCCATGTCGCTTTCAGCTTCTAAAAATATATTCTTAAAGGGGTCTGAAGCTTGAAGTCAGAAGATACTTGTTTCAAACTTCTGTCTTCAAACTTCAAACTTTTTTTTATTTCATAAATTGAATTTCATTCGTATGGTAAAACTATGGTACTTTAAGTCCATAGTGTTTTATTCTAATGGTACTACTGCAATTTTAGTGGTATAATAAAAATGATAATTGTAATATGTATATTATAGTAAAATATTGGCTAGAAGTCAGAAGCTAGAAGTCAGAAGTTCAAATACTTCCGTCTTCGGACTTCCAGCTTCTGACAAATAATCAAATATAATAAGAAATACTGACTCTTTTAATTACCCATTAAAATCACAGTAGAACCATTCTAATATATAAAACAAGTTTAAATAGATTCTGTAATTTTTGTGTATTTTTGGTATTGTTCTTAAAAAGTACATTATTATGGATCTTTCCACAAAACAATCTCGTAGAGATTTTTTACAAACTCTTGCCGTGGGCGCAGGAGGACTAGCCATTATAGGTAACTACGGGTTTATATTTCCTAATAAAACTGCCAATGGTGAAATAAAAGCTATTGTAGTCGATTTTACCCTATGTGCCGGATGTAGAACATGCGAAACTGTTTGTTCTGCCAATAACCATAAAGTAATGGTTGATAATGAATTACTAGTAGGTCTTGGGAATCCTGATTTGTCAAATATTAAGGTGTGGCATTATAATCCGGATGTAGATATTCCTGTAACTTGTTTTATTTGTGATGACTCGCCATGCATTGAAGCTTGTCCGGTTATCGCTGATCCAATAACAGGTAGAAAAGCTTTATATCGTGATGATACATATAACACCATTAAAAATGATTTGGATGCATGTATTGGCTGCGAAAAATGTTCAAAAGCTTGCCGTGAAAAAAGCGGAGGAGTAATATTTCCAAATAAGGAAACCGGAATGCCCGAACGAATGTGTACACTTTGTGATGGTGACCCACAATGTGTTAAATACTGTCCTTATGGTGCTTTGCAATATATCACAATTACATCAGATATGGAATTGAGAAACATTTCGCCAAATAAGATTGCGGAAAAAATGATTGATTATTTTTATCAAAATTAACATCAATGTACGGATACAACGGAATAATACTTGAAATAAACCTTACAACGGGAGCTATTAATAAAACTCCTATTTCTGAGGATAACCTGAAAAATTACATTGGTGGTCGTGGGCTTGGCATGAAGTTACTATATGATAAACTACCAAACCCAGGGGTAGATGCATTATCTGCTGAAAACCCAATATTAATAATGTCTGGACCTTTCAGTGGATTTCCAATCCCATCATCATCAAGGTCGTGTGTGGTAACTAAGTCTCCAAAAACATCGCCACTCAATAAAAAATACGAACACAGTTCCACCATAAGCTATTCAAATATGGGTGGCTTTGTTGGTCCCGAAATTAGGTTTGCAGGATATGATGGGTTGTGTATTACTGGGAAATCAACTAAGCCTGTATATATTTTTATTGAAGATGACGTGGTTGAAATTAGAGATGCTTCGCGATACTGGGGGATGGGAACCGACAAATTTGATAAGTATTTTATTGAGGATTTACGTGACAGAAAATTTGAGAGTTTTTATATTGGGCCTGCCGGCGAAAAACTGCTACCCTATGCTTCGGTAATAAACACGGCAGCCCGAGCTGCAGGACGTGGTGGCGTTGGCTGTGTTATGGGTTCTAAAAACCTAAAAGCCGTGGCTGTTAAGGGAACAGGAATGCCAACAGTTGCCAGACATAAAGATTACCTTAATTTGTTGGAAAAAGCCAGAGTATCATTTAGCATAGTTGATGACAATCGTAAATTTTGGAGAGATGAAGGAACAACGGGCGCTTTAGAGTATTCTTCTGACAGAGGTTCGCAGGCAGTTAAAAACTACAGCGAGGGTACTTTTGAAGGAATAAAAAACATGTCAACAGAATCTGCAAGAAAGAAAATTTGGAAGCGCGATTTTGCTTGCTTTTCATGTGCGTTATCTTGTAAAAAAAGTGGATATGCAAAAGGTGCTTATGGCACAATGGTGCATGATGCCCCCGAATATGAAACCGGAACCATGCTTGGAGCAAATTTGATGATAGATAATTTGGAGGGCTTGGCAAAATTAATTTACGTGGCTGATGATTATGGCATGGACATCATTAGTGCCGGTAATACCATTGGTTTTTTGATGGAATGTTACAATAAGGAATTAATTGACATAGAATTTTTAGATGGTATAGACTTGCAATGGGGGAGTGTGGATGCTTCTCTCGAAATGTTACATAAAATTGGTAGTATGGAAGGTGTTGGCAAATTAGCAGCACAAGGTGTTAAACCACTTTCTGATAAAATTGGACAGGGTTCAAGTAATTTTGCCATACAAGTTAAGGGCCATGAGTTAGCTGCTTGGAATGTACCTGCTTTTGAAGATAATGGAATGTCTTATGTTACAGCTAATCGTGGAGCTTGCCATTTAAATGGTGGTAAAATGAGTGAGCAAGATGATATTGTGCTAATGGATTCACTTGGAGCATGTGCTTTTGCTGCGGGCTGGTATAAAGACGATTTGCATTACCGCCATTTTCTAACAGCCATTACCGGACAAGAATGGACGGAAGAGGAATTTAATAAAGCAGGAGAACGCATTTATAATTTGGAAAAAATGATGAATTATCGTGAGGGGTTTGATAAAAATGATGATATTTTACCCGAACGGTTTTATACCAATAAGTTTACAGTAGGTCCTAAAAAAGGGGCTGTTGTTAACAGAGATGAATTTGCGGAAATCTTGGAAAGTTATTATTCAGATAGAGGATGGAACATTGATACATCACGACCCACAAATAAAAAGCTAAAGGAGCTAGGATTAGACTATTTGACCTAGAACCTTATAAGTTGCCTTTATTATAAATTTGTGGTTATGTTGATTTAGGTGGGTAATGCTATAGGAAATTACAAATCACAAAAATCAAATTACAAATAAAAATCAAACTTCAAAAAAACCAAATACACATTTGTAAGCGAAATATATTTCTAAATAAATATTAAGTTTTGAGTCCACTCCGAAAAGCCACAATTTGTCACAAAGGCACTAAAACACAAAGATGTACTAAGAATAAAGTGTTAGAAATAAGCTCTTTGTGATTCTTGGTGGCTTCGTGTCTTAGTGGCATTCTTTTTTACTTTTCAGAATGGAATTAGTTTTATAGTATTGAACCTGTGGGTATTGCATCGCGATTCTACTTTTATTGGTTTGGTTTTTTGATGATTGATTATTGTAATTTTGGTTTTAATTACACCCTTATATACAACATGGCACCAAATTTATTCATCAAAATGACATACAATAGCAATAATTTTTAATTTTGCCACAAAAAAATAATTATGACAAAAATAATAGGAATTGGAAATGCATTAGTTGATGTATTAATCCAACTTGAAAACGATAATCTATTAGCAGCCCTCGAACTGCCTAAAGGAAGTATGCAACTTGTTGATGCAAATAAATCAAAGGAAATTCAAGAAAGTAGCAAAGGGTTGAAAAAACAGATGGCCTCCGGAGGATCAGCAGCAAATACAATCCACGGACTTGCAAAGCTTGGTGTAGAAACAGCATTTATTGGAACTGTTGGTAAAGACGAGACTGGCGACTTTTTTCATAATGACTTGATAGATAATAATATTACTCCTCTTTTAATAAAAAGTAAATCACCCTCAGGTATTGCTAATGCTATGATTAGTTTAGATGGCGAACGTACCTTTGGCACTTTTTTAGGTGCTGCAATTGAACTTTCTGCTAAGCATCTTAAAAATGAACAATTTGAAGGTTATAACATACTTCATGTGGAAGGATACCTTGTTCAAAACCATGAGCTGCTTGAGGCAATTTTAAAAACTGCAAAAAATAACGGATTAAAAGTTTCGATCGACCTTGCAAGTTACAATGTTGTTGAAGACAATCTTGCCTTTTTAACAAAAATGGTTGAAAAATATGTAGATATTGTTTTTGCAAATGAAGAAGAAGCCAAAGCATTTACCGGAATGGAACCAGAGGAGGCATTGAACGAGATTTCGAAAATTGCCGATATTGTAATTGTAAAAGTAGGAAAAAAAGGTTCAATGATTAAGCAGGGAAATGTGATTGTTGCTGTTGATGTTAGAGAAATTGAACCCGTTGATACAACAGGTGCCGGTGATATATATGCTGCCGGATTTTTGTACGGATTAATAAATGACCTTGGATTTAAAAAAGCAGGCGAAATAGGTTCTTTGTTAGCCTCAACTGTGATTGAAAATATTGGAGCAAAAATTTCTGATGATAATTGGACAAAAATCAAGAAGGAAATTTTAAAATAATGTCTTTCTAAGATAGCAAGGGTCTCGATACTAACTTTTTAGTAATTTAGTAATTTCGTCATTTTAGACCCACTATAAATAGAGGTGAATCATCTTTACATTAATTTATTTTGCTACATTTGCGAACCCTATATTATTGGGAGTTAACTAGTGTGTGTTTTTAAGCCTTACCATCAGGTTATTACTAGTTTAGGTTCTGTAATTTTAGGTACTAAAAATAATATTTCAATCGCAAAAATAACTAAAAGATGAAGATTTACGAAACTAACGACATTAGAAATATCGCTTTGATTGGCGGGGCGAAATCAGGGAAAACTACAATGGCGGAAGCTATGGTTTTCGAAGGAAAAATGATTAGCCGTAGAGGAAGTGTGGATGACAAAAACACTGTATCCGACTATAAGGCAATCGAGCTTGATCGTCAACACTCAGTGCACTCTTCACTATTATTCACTATTTACAATAATAAAAAAATTAATATTGTTGATGTACCTGGGTTTTCTGATTTTGTTGGAGATACAGCAGCGGCGTTAAGTGTTTGCGGTACTGCCCTTTTTATGATAAATGGTCAGAGTGGTGTTGAAGCTACTACCGAAACAGCATGGAATCAAACTATTATTGCAGGTTGCCCAACTGTTTTTGCTGTAAATCAACTTGATCACAGCGGTGCAAATTTTAATGAAACAATTACTTCGCTAAAAGATTATTTTGGCGATAAAGTTACTATAGTTCAGTATCCTGTAAATCCAGGTGAAGATTTTAGTACTATCATCGACCTAATTCTAATGAAGCAGCTTGTATATAAAGCTGAAGGCGGTGAGCCCGAAATTATGGATATTCCTGATTCGGAAAAAGATAGAGCTGATGAGTTACACCTAATTCTTGTTGAAAATGCAGCTGAAGGTGATGAAGCTCTTATGGAAAAATATTTTGAAAATGATACACTTACTCTTGAAGAAATGAGAGAAGGGGTTCGTCTTGGAATGATAACAAGAGCAATTTTTCCAGTGATGTGTACTTCTGCTAAGCATGGTATTGGCGCAACACGTATTATGGACTTTATTACAAATTCATGCCCACCACCAAACTACATGCCAGCACGCGAAACAACCGATGGTATTGCATACAAATGTAGTGTTGATGATTCACCTGCGCTATTTGTTTTTAAAACATCAATTGAGCAGCATCTTGGCGAAGTGTCATTTTTTAAAGTTTACGGAGGTACTATTACCGAAGGTGTAGATCTTGTTAATCCACGAACAGGTAATAAAGAAAGAATTACTCAAATGTTTTTGCTAAATGGTAAAAACCGCGAAAAAGTAGAAAAAGTTGTTGCTGGTGATATTGCCATTACAATTAAGCTTAAAGATGTTAAAACTAGTGATTCGTTAATGGATCCAAAATCTGCAGATGCAGGGTTTAACCCAATTACACTTCCCACACCTATTTTTACTGTGGCAATGAGTGCTGTTAATAGTGCTGATGATGAAAAAATAGGAACTATTCTTAGCGAAATGCACCGTACTGACCCAACAATAGAAATTGAGTATTCGAGGGAGCTAAAGCAGATGCTCATTAAAACCCAAGGTGAATTTCATATTAATACAATAAAGTGGTATTTGAATAATATTCATAAAATTGAAGTAGAAACCGCTTCACCTAAAATACCTTACCGCGAAACCATTACCAAAACTGCTAATGCTGATTATCGTCATAAAAAACAGTCAGGTGGTTCTGGTCAGTTTGGGGAAGTTCATTTGCGTATTATGCCATGGGTTGAAGGTTACAAAAACCCTACTGATATTCCTATGCGTGGAACAGATATTCATGAACTGCCATGGGGAGGAAAGTTAGTTTTTAATAATTGTATAGTTGGTGGTGCAATTGATGCACGCTTCCTGCCTGCAATTCTTAAAGGTGTTATGGAGCGCATGAATGAAGGTCCTTTAACAGGTTCGTATGCACGTGATATTGTTGTATTTGTTTATGATGGTAAAATGCACCCAGTTGATTCAAACGAAATTTCGTTTAAACTGGCTGGCAGATTTGCTTTTAGTACTGCCTTTAAAACAGCTGGCCCAAAAATTATGGAGCCAATAAATGATGTTGAGATTAATATGCCCGAAGATATGATGGGAGCGGTTATGACTGACTTACAAGGAAGACGTGGAATTATTATGGGTATGGATGCTGCCGGTAAAAATCAAATAATTAAAGCAAAAATTCCTGCTGCTGAAATGACCAGATACGCAACTTCTTTAAGTGCAATTACTTCGGGTAGAGGTACTTTTAGCTCAAAATATGATTCTTATCAGCAAGTGCCAACAGATGTACAAAAAGATCTATTGAAAACTTATGAAGAATCACAAGATGAAGAAGAATAGTAATAATCTTCACTTATAACTTTTAAGGGGTTAAGGATTTTGTATCCTTAACCCCCTTTTTGTTTGTTTTTAGACTGGACTCATAATTCAATTATGATACCATATTATCCATAAACAGTTTATATCGGTAATATGGTATTGTAGTTGGTATAAAACAATCCTACAACGGAATATTTCCATGTTTTTTAGCCGGAGAATTGTCAGTTTTATTTTTAGTCATTTCTAGAGCTTGCAGAATTTTTTTGCGTGTTTCGTGAGGATAAATTATTTCATCGATATATCCCAATTCGGCAGCTTTATATGGGCTAGCAAAATTAGTACGATATTCGTCAACCTTTTCTTTTCTCTCATCTTCAGACAAGTTTCTGTAGATAATATTAACTGCACCATCAGGTCCCATAACAGCAATTTCAGCTGTTGGATAAGCATAATTAACATCAGTACCAATATGCTTGCTCGACATAACATCGTAGGCTCCACCGTATGCCTTGCGAGTAATAATTGTAATTTTTGGAACAGTAGCTTCTGCGAAAGCATAAAGTAATTTAGCACCATGCTTAATTATTCCGCCAAACTCCTGTGCAGTTCCTGGTAGGAAACCCGGAACATCCTCAAATGTAATAAGAGGAATATTAAAAGCATCGCAGAAGCGTACAAATCTGGCTGCTTTAGTTGAGCTGGCAATATCTAATACTCCAGCAAGCACCGATGGCTGATTTGCAACAATACCAACAGGTTTACCTCCAATACGGGCAAACCCTACAATAATATTTTGTGCAAAATGAGGTTGAACTTCTAAAAAATGCTTATTATCAATAACAGGCAATATAATATCAAACATATTATATGGCTTGTTAGGATCCAAAGGAATTATTTCATCAAGTTTTGGTTCGGTGCGCTCGAGATCATCTGTGCAAACTTTTTGTGGTGGATCTTCCATGTTATTTGATGGAAGAAAGCTCATTAACTCTCTAATCATCATCATTGCCTGCTCATCGTCATCAGCTGTAAAATGTGCAACTCCTGATTTTTTGTTGTGAGCCATAGCACCACCAAGATCTTCCATGGTAACATCCTCGTTTGTAACTGTCTTTATAACATCAGGACCAGTAACAAACATAAATGATGTATCCTTAACCATTAAAATAAAATCTGTAATGGCAGGAGAGTAAACAGCTCCTCCGGCACATGGCCCTAGTACTGCTGATATTTGTGGAATAACTCCTGAACTACGAACATTTCTATAAAAAATATCGGCATATCCAGCTAAACTTTCAACGCCCTCTTGAATACGTGCTCCACCTGAATCATTTAACCCGATAACAGGGGCTCCCATCTTCATGGCAAGATCCATTATTTTAATAATTTTATCGGCATTTGTACGACTAAGCGATCCTCCTAAAACAGTAAAGTCTTGGGCAAAAACATACATTAACCGACCATCTATTTTGCCATAACCTGTTACCACACCATCGCCAAGGGTTTTATTTTTTTCCATGCCAAAATTGGTACACTTGTGAGTTACAAATTTGTCAATCTCTACAAAAGTGTCGGGGTCGAGCAAATGGGTAATACGCTCCCTTGCAGTTAATCTACCTGCTTTATGCTGTTTGTCGATACGTTGTTGTCCGCCACCTAACTCAGCTAGTTGACTTTTTTCTTCTAGTGTTTCTATTTTTGATTTTAATGTCATGATTTCAATGATTAAATGAGTGAATGATTAAATGAGTGAATGGAGGTGCTGACTGTTCAAATATATTACTCCAACATTATCAAAGGCTGATCTCCTTCAATATTATCACCTTCTTTAACAAGTACTTTTGTAATTATTCTATCTTTAACAACTTTGTATTCACTTTCCATTTTCATAGCAGAAACAATAATTACCGTATCTCCACCTTTAACTTTATCGCCTTCCTTAACTAAAATCTTAACGATTTTTCCTGGCATTGGAGTTGAAATATAAGCACTATCTTCATCTTCAGATTTTTTCCTACTATTTTTATACCTTGTCTCAGCATCTATTACCTCAATATCGTAAGAATTATATAGAGTTGTTGCTGTATATTTTTTTTTATACTTGGATATAAGTTCTACGTTGTATGATATTCCTTCATAAATTATTGAGTATATTCCTTTCTCAGCTTCTAAAATATCAACTTTATAATTCCTATCCCCAACTAATATTTCCATTACATTACCATCTACATTTAGTAGCTTTATGTCTGATTGTTGGTCACCAACTTTAATTTCGTATCCCATAACTAACTTTTATAAACGTGTAACATTTCTTTTTCTACCAAATGCTTTCCAGCTTCCTGATTGTGGTTTGCAAAAACGCTGATCTTTATGTTTATTAAGATTAGCTAAAAAATCTACAAAAACAGCTATGGAAGCAATATCCTCAACACGTTGAGATGATTTCTTTTTAAGCTTAAGAAGTTCCTCATTATCCTGAATAAAATGAGTGTTATAATTTCCATTCACAAAATCAGGCACATCAAGTATTCTACTTAAGAAAGGTATTGAAGTTTTAATTCCTGTTATTTTGTAGGCATATAATGCACGCTTTAGCCTTTCTATAGCTTCATGTCGTGTAGATCCCCAAACAATTAACTTGGATATCATTGGATCATAATAAATTGGAATTTTATATCCTGCGAAAACATAACCATCGTGCCTCACACCAAGTCCGAGTGGCTCAGTAATATGCTCGATTGTACCAGGATTTGGCATAAAGTTATTATCAGGGTCCTCAGCATAAATCCTTACCTCAATTGCATGACCATTTTGTTTAAGATCTTCTTGCTTAAACTCTAATAGATCACCATTGGCTATATTTATTTGTGTTCTTACAAGATCAACTCCCACAACTCTCTCTGTAATGGGATGCTCAACTTGCAATCTGGTATTCATTTCCAGAAAATAATAGTTTAGATCATTATCAGTAATAAACTCAATGGTACCAGCTCCAGCATAGTTTACCGCCTTAGCAGCAGCCACAGCATGTTTGCCCATTTCTGCTCTTACCTTATCAGTCATAATTGGAGATGGTGTTTCTTCAACCACTTTTTGATGACGACGCTGAACCGAACATTCGCGCTCAAATAAATGAACACAATTTCCATGCTTATCGGCAACTATCTGAAATTCTATATGATGTGGTGAGTTAATATATTTTTCAATATAAACATCACCATTGGAAAATGAAGCAAGAGCTTCTGACTTAGCAGAAGTAACTGCCGAAACAATATCCTCTTCTTTGGCAACTAACCTCATGCCTTTGCCACCGCCACCTGCTGTTGCTTTTATCATAACAGGAAGCCCTATTTCATTAATGTATTTAATAGCTTCTTTTATATCGGTAATGGGCTCAGTTGTTCCTGGCACAACAGGCACATTTGCGCTGAGCATTTTTTTACGAGCAGTTATTTTATCACCCATTGTATTAATGGCATATGATGAAGGTCCAATAAAAATAATTCCTTCTTTTTCGCATCTATTGGAAAATTCGGCATTCTCAGATAAAAAACCATATCCTGGATGAATTGCATCAGCGCCACTTATTTTTGCTGCTTCAATAATATTATCTATTACAAGATAACTTTCGTTGGATGGCGAAGGACCTATAAAATATGCTTCGTCAGCATAACGCACATGTAATGAGGTTCTGTCAGCCTCAGAATAAACAGCTACAGACTTAATCCCCATTTCTCTACAGCTTCGCATAACTCTAATTGCAATCTCACCTCTATTGGCAATAAGTATCTTTTTAATCATAATAAAAATCTTTACAAGACTGGTTTAGATATACTTATGTGTATATGCCTTGTGTTTTTAAGTGCGTAAAGATATAAAAATATTACAAATGAGGCTTAGTTATATATGTTAGAAATACAGGTACGCTAAATAAATATTTTCTAACGAATAGAAAGGGAAAAAGAAATGATTTATATTGGTAATTTGGAGTTGTAGTTGGTATAACCCACAATCTGCAATGTCATACCCTACACAGTGTATTATTTTATTAAAAGCAATTAATAAATAGTTTATTTTTGATAATTATTCAAGTTCGAATTATGAAGTTTTTTCTTTCTGTTATTTTTATGTTTAGCTTACTTGTCTCTGTATGCTTGTATGGGCAGGTTGTAACAAGTAATTATTCCATTGCAAAAACTGCTATATTAATAGACAGTATTGAGAATATTGCTTCAACTAATGAAGAAAATGATAATGTAGATAATGTTTTTAACCTTGCTTTACTATATAATCAAATTGACATAGAACAATCAAAAAGTTATTGTTATAAATACCTAAAATATAATGATAGTATTTCTTCGGCAAGCAATCGTAAGGTGATATTTGGACTATTGTCGCAACTGTATGAAATGCAACAAAATTATGATTCGTCTTTTTATTATTTGTCGCTCAAGTCTAACTCGATGGCTGCCGCATTTGAAGAAAATAATAAAGAGATAAGAATAAAATATTTAGGAAATTCTAATCTTAAAAACAATAGTAATACATTCCTCGGATTATCTCAAATTCAAATTATTTCATTAATTGTAATTCTAGTTATTGTTATAATCATATTATTTTATTTTTTATATAAAAGAAGACAATATTACAAATTAAAAATCACTAAAAATCAAGAACTTGAAGCTGCAAATATAAAGCTTAAGGATTTTAATAATATTGTTAATCAAAAAGTTATAAGTAGTACTAGCAAAGCTTCAATTGAATTAGAAGAAAGTAACAAAGCAATTGTTGAGCTACGGAAATCACTTAAAAAAGCTGAAGAGTCTAATTATCTAAAAAATACATTTTTAGGTAGCATGAGTCATCAAATAAGAACTCCTTTAAATGGTATAATGGGTTTTTCGGATATGTTAGAAACTGAACTTGCTGTTATTGGCAACGAAGAATTATTTGATTATGCAAAAAACATCCGCGAAAGTGGTGCAAAATTGATGAGCATGATAACAAATATTTTTGACATCTCTAACATAGAGGCAAATATATTAGAACTCAATATAATAGAATGCAATATTAATGACATCATAAGTGATGTGGAAAAAGAAAATTTACTTAAAGCTAACGAAAAAGGTGTAAATTATAAAACAAAGTTAGGTTCAGGAATACCTAGCATAATAGCAGATGTTAATAGTTTAGTTAAAGTGCTAAATATAGTGATAGACAATGCTATAAAGTATACTTCAAAAGGATTTGTTGCTATTTCAAGTACTAGTAATACTGATGATACAGTAACTGTGAGAATTGCAGACAAAGGTATAGGTATTGATAATGAAATACTTAGGGCTTTGAATGACTCCTTTGATCATAAAAAAAATGGTAGTTTGTTAACTTATCAAAATAGTGGACTTGGGTTAATACTTGCTCACAGACTTATCGTCTTAATGAATGGTAAATTGGAGATAATTTCAAAACCCAATGTTGGTACAGAGGTTAGTATTATATTGCCCTGTGCTGTAGTAACAAAGGATAGTGAAAAATTAGTTGCTAATCCAACTCAAAGTATATTTGATCTTGGTAAGATTAAAATTTTCATAGTTGAAGATGATAGGATGAATAGGTTGGTACTCGAAAAGATGCTGAAAAAATCAGGGAAAATAGTAACTGCCGTCGATGGTCCGGATACACTCGCAATAATTGAAAAAAGTGTTAAATCTAATAATATATTTGATATTATGCTTTTCGACATAAATCTTCCAAAGCCATGGGATGGAATAAAGCTTATGCACGAAGTTAAAAACCGATTTCCAGCATACAAAAATGTTCCATTTATTGCTCAGACAGCATATGCAATGGTATATGATAAAGACACTTATCTTGAAGCTGGTTTTAACGATTACATAGCCAAGCCAATTAATAAAACAGAATTAATAACAATGATTCAGAAGCAGCTTGAGTTACATGGTTAGAAAGTAAATGAGTGAATAATAGAATGAGGGAATGATAGAATTAGCAAAATAATTAGTAAGAGTATGATATATAATTACTGTATTGATAATAAGTTATTTGTGACTTGGTAGATATACGGAAAACAAAAATTATAAATACAATTAATAATAAATAAGGCAACGCTTCGTTTTTTTTGATGATGTTGCAAGCACAATTATTTTTTAAATTTTAAATGACAAAAAGATGACAAAAATTTCAAATAAAGTAAAACCAGGGTTTGTATATGGTGACGACCTAAAAACTATTTTTACCATAGCCAAAGAGAATAAATTTGCCATACCAGCTGTAAACATTGTTGGTAGCGATTCGGCAAATGGAGCAATGGAAGCTGCAAAAGAAGTGAATTCACCAATAATCATTCAATTTTCAAATGGTGGTGGTGCATTTAATGCTGGAAAAGGTCTATCAAATGAAAACGAAAAGGCGGCAATTGCTGGTTCAATAGCTGGAGCTTTACATGTACACAAGATGGCAGAATTGTATGGTATCCCTGTGATATTACATACAGATCATGCTGCTAAAAAGCTACTTCCTTGGATTGATGGATTATTAGATGCCGGCGAAGAATTTTTTAAGGCTCATGGCAAACCATTATTTAGCTCACATATGCTCGATCTTTCGGAAGAACCACTTGAAGAAAATCTTGAAATATCAAAAAGATATTTAGAGCGTATGAGTAAATTAGGTATGACATTGGAAATTGAGCTTGGAATTACCGGTGGAGAAGAAGATGGCGTTGATAACACAGATATTGACAGTTCAAAACTTTACACTCAGCCCGAAGAAGTTGCAAGAGCTTTTGAAGTACTTTCAGAAGTAAGTAACAACTTTACTGTGGCAGCTGCATTTGGTAATGTTCATGGTGTGTACAAGCCAGGTAATGTTAAGCTTGAGCCTGTAATTCTTAAAAATTCTCAAAAATATATTGCTGAAAAGTATAATACTGAAAGTAATCCTGTAAATTTTGTTTTTCATGGAGGATCGGGTTCAGAACCAGCAAAAATTGAGGAGGCTATCTCATACGGAGTTATTAAAATGAACATTGATACTGACACTCAGTGGGCTACATGGGATGGCGTAAGAGAGTACGAAGCAAAAAATCATGATTATCTACAAAGTCAAATTGGTAGTCCCGATGGTGAAGATTCGCCAAATAAAAAATATTATGATCCTCGTAAATGGTTAAGAGCTGGGCAACAATCAATGGTTGATAGACTTAAAATAGCTTTTAAAGATTTGAATTGTATTGATAGATATTAAAGATTAGTTTTAAACCTTTCGAGTTTAATAAACTCGAAAGGTTTATAATTAAGCTAGTTAGGCACAATTTGGAAAATATACCAATATTTGGTATATTTGCAGGAAAAAATGAATAGAAACACATCAATATCATTAGGAAATTATTTTAGCTCATTCGTTGAAGATAGTATTTCGAAAGGAAGATTTAAAAACGCTAGTGAAGTAATTAGAGCTGGGCTTAGATTACTTGAGGAGGAAGAAAGTAGGATTGTGGTTTTGAAAAATGCAATTAATGAAGGAATCGAGAGTGGAATTGCATATGATTTTAATCCAGATGAACATCTTAAATCACTCAAATTAAAACAACAGACAAATGGCTAGTTACTATTTTACTAACAAAACTATGAAGGAATAATACCAACTTTATTTGGATTGCGAGCAAAAAAACATATTATTTTCTACAGGCTAATTAGTAAGAATAAAGTAGAGATTACAAGGATTGTTCATGAGAACATGGATTTAAAGAAACGTATAAACGACTAAGAAAAATATGCACCAATAAATAAATATTAGGTCATATGGCAAATAGAAGTAAAAATGATATGTTCAACTATCCACCCAAAATACTACTTGCTTTTAGTGAAACCTTTGGCGATAACAACAAAGAGTTTCGCTCTTGGTTATTAGAAAATGATTACAAGGAGTTAGCAGCTTTAAGTAGTGGAATAAAAGGAAATAATGATGCAATTGACTGGTTACTGAAAAATAAATATCCTCAATATGCTGCTCTTGATGGTGCCATTGATAATCAAAAGGAAGCCATTGCTTGGCTGAGGAAATATGAATTTGATTTTCTTGAGGTTTTTGCCAGTGCAATAAATGAAAATGCGGAAGCCATTGCATGGTTAAACAAACACGACTTGAAAATATTTGTTCTTATTGCAGCAAAAATCAGTCACTATCGTAATAATCAAACATTTGATTATCACAAGTTGCATTTTTAACAAATCATAATTTTTAAATGAAATACTTCCTATTAGTTATTAAAAAGTAGAAGCAAATGAAAAAGTACTTTATTATATCTTATATTATAGTTTTTATGGTGTTCTTTTTAGCAACATCTTGTAGTTCGAACAATAATAATTCAAACAGTAAAGATAATAACGATACCATAAGGCATCATGCACCTAAAAAATTTACTGAAGAGCAAGAAAAAGATGATATGATTTAAGTGGGGTAAGAAATCAGAAATCAGAAATCAGGAATCAAGAACCAAGATAAAAAATTAGTTGGTTCTATCCTGATTCTTGGCTTTTGTTAACCTATATTATTTTTATAGGTACTACTACAAATTTAGTGGAATCAAACAAATGCGAAAATGATTGAATGCTAAAATGCGAGAATAAAAATAATATGCAAAATTTAAAAAAGAATATTGTAATATTCAAATCGTTTATTATCAATGATTTAATTATCATGAAATATTTAAGCATTTAAGCATTATCGCATTTTATCATTATAAATAAATTTATTAGTAGAATCATAAAATAATATTACCATAAAAATATCAGCAGAACCTTTCTATATTGGATAATCTTTAAAAATTTCCGAAGACTTCATTAATATATCAACATATTGTGCTCTGCGGTATGCAAATGGATCGTTAACATTTTTCTTTGAAAGATTGCCTCTAAACTCATCCAAAGATTCATATTGTTTATTAGCCATCCAAATTTCCATATCCTCAAGCATTTTTGTAATTTGCTGAGGTCCATGCTTATAAATAGTACTTACTACAGCAACTACATCTGCACCAGCTAAAATCATTTTTATAACATCTTCGCCGGTAAACACGCCTCTATTTGCACAAATGTTGGCTTTAATATTATCATAAAGTAAACCTACATAACGTAGTGGCAAACGGCTATCATATTCTGAACTAAGATTATATGGGAAGCTCATTTTTTCAAGATTCACATTAATATCAGGATGAAAAAGACGGTTAAAAAGCACAAACCCGTCAGTACCCTTACGATCCATCTCATTAATTGCATATAGTGGATTTGTATAAAATGGACTTAATTTTACACTTACCGGTATGTTAACAGCATTTTTAACAACCTCAATAATATCCAATTCAGAATTAATGATTGAACGACCATCCATTTCAAAATCCTTGGGATTGTTGTAAAAGTTCAACTCAAGAGCATCTGCACCAGCGGCTTCAAGTTTTTTGGCGTATTCAACCCAGGTGTCATCATAAACCGCATTAAGGCTGGCGATTAACGGAATAGTAAGAGCCTTTTTTGCTTCAGTAAAATTCATTATAAACTCCTCAGGGCCAGCATCAAACGAATCGTCAAAGCCTGATGTCATTTCGGCGTGACGCTCATCATTACCCCCAATGGTTTGATCCAATTCAAGGTTTTCAAGATGTATTTGCTCTTCAAAAAGTGATTTATATACTATTGCTGCTGCTCCTGCTGCCTCAAGTTTTTTTAATGTTTCTATATCGGTAACTAAGTTACTGGCACCAACTATTATTGGGTTTTTTAACTCTAATCCTAAGTATTTTGTAGATAGATTCATATGAATATATTTTTGTAATTATTTGATGGCTGTAAAATTACTATTTTTTCATGTCTAAATGAAGTATTAATGTAATTTTTAGTATCACAAACTTTTTTTTATAAATATCTATGAACGAGAATCGTTTTGTAGATCAAAATGCAGGTTTATTTTCATAATTCGATTTCCGCAATCGATAATTGTAAGATTTAATTTAAATCGATTTTAAATTGCACATTTATTACAAACTAATTTCATAAAACAAGTTATAAAGTTTACCGAAATGAGTATTTTCGCAAAAAATTAATTAAGGAACTAACTTACTACTTTCTAAATAAATAAATTATGGACAGAAAGAAAAATTTTATAACATGCGAAGGTAACTATGCTGCTTCACATATTGCATATATGTTTAGCGAAGTTGCTGCTATTTACCCTATTACGCCATCTTCAGATATGGCAGAATATATTGACCTATGGGCGGCCAATGGGCGAAAAAATATTTTTGGTGAAACCGTACAGGTTTCCGAAATGCAATCAGAAGGTGGTGCTTCAGGTGCCATGCACGGTGCTTTGCAAGCAGGTGCTTTATCAACAACATTTACTGCATCACAGGGTTTATTGTTGATGATACCAAATATGTACAAAATGTCTGGCGAATTACTACCGGCAGTTTTTCACGTAAGTGCACGAAGTCTTGCGGCTCAGGCTCTTTCAATTTTTGGTGATCACAGTGATGTTATGAGTGTGCGCCAGGCTGGTTTTGCCATGCTTGCAACAAGTAGTGCTCAAGAAATTATGGATCTTGCCGGTATTGCTCACCTTGCAGCAATAAAATCAAGAATACCGTTTATTCATTTCTTTGATGGATTTAGAACTTCTCATGAACTAAGTAAAATAGAAGCTATGGATCAGGAAGATATGGCTAAATTACTTGATTTCGAAGCTGTTCAAAAATTTAGAGATAATGCTCTTAATCCTGAACATCCTGTAACAAGAGGAACGGCACAAAATCCTGATATATATTTCCAGTCACGCGAAGCTGCATCAAAATTTTATGATGTTATTCCTGATATGGTTGAGGAATATATGCAAGAAATTAAAAAAATTACTGGACGTGAGTACCATCCATTCTCATATTATGGAGACAAAGAAGCTGAAAACATTATTGTTGCTATCGGATCTATAACAGAAGTAATTAAAGAAGTAATTGATTATAAAAATGCATCTGGCGAGAAATTAGGTTTAATTACAGTTCATCTTTACCGTCCGTTTTCTGAAAAATATTTCATGAAAGCCTTACCTAAAAACGTAAAGAGAATTGCTGTACTTGATAGAACTAAAGAAATTGGCGCCAATGGCGAGCCATTATATCTTGATATAAGAGATTTATTTTATGGTAAAGAAAATGCTCCAATGATTATTGGCGGACGTTATGGTTTAAGCTCTAAGGATACTACTCCTGCTATGATGATTTCTGTTTATGATAATCTAGCTGCCAAAAAACCAAAGAATGGATTTACTGTAGGTATTGTTGATGATGTTAAATTTACTTCACTACCATTATTACCAGAAATTAGTATTTCTCCAAAAGGAACTTACGAAGCTAAATTTTATGGTTTAGGTGCTGATGGTACTGTTGGTGCTAACAAAAACTCAATTAAAATTATTGGCGGTTCAACCGATAAATATTGCCAGGCTTACTTCTCATACGATTCTAAAAAATCAGGTGGTATAACAATTTCTCACCTTAGATTTGGTGATAGCCCAATACGCTCTCATTACTTAGTTGGTACTCCAAACTTTGTAGCTTGTCATGTTCCTGCTTATCTTGAAAAGTATGATATGCTTGCCGGACTTAAAAAAGGTGGTACATTCCTACTGAATAGTATTTGGGATACTGAAGAAACTAAAAAGAGGCTTCCTGACCACATGAAGAAATATCTTGCTGAAAATGATATTACAATGTATATCATTAATGCAACTAAAATTGCTCATGAAATCGGTCTTGGAAATCGCACAAATACAATTATGCAGTCAGCTTTCTTTAAAGTTGCCGAAGTAATTCCTTACGAAGATGCTGTGGATGAGATGAAAACAGCAATTATGAAGTCTTATGGTAATAAGGGTGAAGAAATTGTAAACATGAATTATGCTGCTGTAGATGCAGGTGGTGATGTAGTTACCGTTGATATTCCTGAAGATTGGAAAAGTATAGTTGTTGTACCAAAGGAAGGTAATCAAAATATACCTGCCTTCATTAAAAATATAGTTGATCCTATTAATGCTCAAAAAGGTGATAGCTTGCCTGTTAGTGCTTTTAACGGTCGCGAAGATGGTACATTCCCCAACGGAACAACTGCTTTTGAAAAACGCGGTGTTGCATCAGAAGTACCTGAGTGGCTAGATGAAAATTGCATCCAGTGTAACCAGTGTTCATATTTTTGTCCACATGCTGCAATTCGCCCATTTTTATTAACTGATGATGAGGTTGCTAGCTCCCCAGATGGAACAAAAACTATTCAGGGTGTTGGTCCAACTAAAGCATATAAGTATAAAATTCAGGTTAGTGTATTAGATTGCACAGGTTGTGGTATTTGTGCCGAAGTTTGTCCATCAAAAGAGAAATCACTTGTAATGAAAGAGATTGGTACTCAATTTGACGAGATCGACAAATGGAATTACATGCACGATGAAGTTGGTTACAAAGAAGACGTTGTGCCCAAAGATAAAACTGTTAAAAATAGTCAGTTTGCACAACCATTATTTGAATTTTCTGGTGCATGTGCAGGTTGTGGTGAAACACCTTATATTAAAACGGTAACTCAACTATTTGGAGAGAGAATGATGGTGGCTAACGCAACTGGATGTTCCTCAATTTATGGTGGTTCGGCTCCATCAACTCCATATTGTACACATGGCGATTCTGGCAAAGGGCCAGCTTGGGCTAATTCATTATTTGAAGATAATGCTGAATTTGGTTTTGGAATGGCTATTGGTACTCAAAAACTAAGAGACCGTATTGAGATTAAAATGACTGAAGCAATTGATGCATCTTTTACCGATGATTCAAAAGATGCAATGAAAAGTTGGATTGAAAATAAAGACAATGCCGATGCTTCAGTAACTGCTTCTGGAAAAGTTGTAGCAGCTCTAAAGAAAGAAAATAATCCTCTTGCTGAGGAGATTCTTAAATTAGAGCAATACATGGTTAAAAAATCGCAATGGATATTTGGTGGCGATGGCTGGGCCTATGATATTGGATATGGTGGTTTAGACCATGTACTTGCATCAGGTGAGGATGTAAATGTTTTAGTTCTTGATACCGAAGTTTATTCAAATACCGGTGGACAATCTTCCAAATCATCACCCACAGGATCTGTTGCCAAATTTGCCGCCTCAGGTAAAAAAATTAGGAAAAAAGACCTTGGTGCAATGGCTATGACTTATGGTTATATATATGTTGCTCAAATAGCAATGGGAGCAAGTCAATCACAAACATTCAAAGCAATTAAAGAGGCTGAGGCTTATCCCGGACCATCTCTAATAATTGCTTATTCTCCTTGTATTGCTCACGGCATAAAAGGTGGTATGAGTGGAACAATGGCAGAAGAGAAATTTGCTGTAGATGCTGGTTACTGGCATATGTACAGATATAACCCATTGTTTGAAGAAGCTGGTAAAAATCCATTTGTACTTGATTCGAAAGAACCTGATTGGAGTAGATTCCAAGAATTTCTAGGTAATGAAGTTAGATATGCTTCGCTAAAGAAAGCATTCCCAGAGGAAGCTCGTAGATTATTTGCACAAGCAGAAGAAGATGCAAAATGGAGGTATACTAGTTATATCCGTCATACAAAAATGGATTATTCTAAATAAGAATAGCCAACTAATAATAAAAAAGGATGCTAATTTGTTGGCATCCTTTTTTTTGTGACGTAGAATTCACAATTTACCCCAAATACTTTGCAACAATAGGCATCCTACGCCCCATCCCAAAAGCCTTTGAAGAAATTCTCAACATTGGGGGAGTTTGATAGCGTTTGTACTCATTTGTGTTAACTAATTTCAGAATCCTATTTACCAGAGTTTCTTCAAAACCCATTTCCACTATCTCTTTAGGACCTTTGCGTTGTTCAATGTATTGGTAAAGAATTTCATCTAGAATATCATAATCAGGTAATGAGTCAGAATCTTTTTGGTCAGGGCGAAGTTCAGCTGAAGGAGCTTTTGTGATTATATTTTCAGGAATTATTTCTCTATTTCTATTTATGTACCGCGCTAGTTCGTATGCTTGAGTTTTATATACATCTCCAATTACAGATAATCCACCATTCATATCACCATACAATGTGCTATAACCAACAGCGGCTTCACTTTTGTTACTAGTATTTAACAATATGTATCCAAATTTATTTGACAAAGCCATAAGAAGGACTCCTCTAGTGCGAGCTTGAAGATTTTCCTCTGCAATTCCCGAAGGCAAATCTTTAAAAAATGGCTTTAATGTATGCTCAAACGAGTTAAATGCTTCCTCAATATTAATTATATCATATGGCATATTGAGATTTTTAACCATTTTTACCGAATCATCAACAGAATGATCAGACGAATATCTTGAGGGTAACAATACGTTATAAACGTTTTCGTTACCAAGTGCTTCGGCAGCCAAAGCAGAAGTTAATGCAGAATCAATACCTCCCGATAAGCCCAGAATAGCTTTTGTAAAACCAAGTTTCTCAAAATAATTCCTAATACCCATAACCAAAGCATCATGAATATCAGCAATTTCCGATCTCTCAAATTCTTTATAATTAATTCCCTTTCCATAAATCAAATTATCCAAATCAAAAACTTTGAAATCTTCTTCAAAATATTTAAGTTCATCAACAGTTACACCTTTTGAATTCATCACAAGTGAGCCTCCGTCAAACAGCAATTCGGTTTGAGCTCCAACATGATTAACATAAAACAATGGCATATTGTATTGAACAGCATTCTTTCTTAGAACTTCTTTCCTAATTTTTGTTTGATGATAATTAAAAGGTGATGCAGCTATATTAATCATAAAATCAGGGCTTTGACCTAATAATTCATCCATGGGATTAATTGTATATAAAGGATTATCCTGTACATTCCACAAATCTTCACAAATGGTAACAGCTATCTTTTTACCTTTATATTCAACCACATTAAACACAGTATTTGGTTCAAAATATCTGTATTCATCAAAAATATCATAGTTAGGTAGAAGCGTTTTGTTAATAATTGTCTGAATTTTGCCTTCTGCGATAAAAGCTGCCGAATTAAATAAAGGCTTACCTTTATCTGCATCATTAAAAGTAGGCAACCCAACTATTGCTGCAATACCTGTACAATGTTTGGCAATTGATTCTACAGAAGTAATACATAGCTCAACAAAATTATTAAACTCCAAAAAATCGCGAGGAGGATAACCTGATACGGCAAGTTCAGAGAAAATGACAATATCAGCCCCCTCTTTTTCACCTTTTTTTATACCATCAATTATTTTTGATGTATTATTTTCAAAATTTCCAATATGATAATTTAATTGTGCTAATGCTATTTTCATCTTTTCCCTTTTAACCTAAAACCTAAAACTTGAAACCTGAAACCTAAAACAATATACTAACATCAATTCCAAAAAAGCTATTCCTTCCATTGTTTTTAACAGAAGAGTCAACAGTATTATCCCCTTTGAGAATATTAATAAAAGCATTATCGAAAACCAATCCTACACGAATATAAGTAGAACCCTGGATTGGAATTTCAACTCCTGCTCCCATAATTAACGATTCGCGAGTAAACCTCAATTCATCATAAATATTGTGCTTGTCATTTGTGATAACATTACCTCCTATATCTGAAATAAATTCGTCATTTGCTCTGGCAGTAAGAAGAATACTTAAACCGAAACCAATCTGCCCAAAATATCTAAGTTTTTTAATTTCATTGGTTTTCATGGTCAAGATAAAAGGCAACTTAATATACTTAGTGCGATAACTTCTTGTGAGTGTGCCATTTACCTCAGCAGGTAGTAAGTCGTCACTATCGTAAGCATAAGGATAAGACATTGTTCCATTCAAATAAAGCACATCAAAACCAGTGGTAAATGAATAGTTTTCCATAATAAAAATATCAGCAATAAAGCCCCATGAAGCCCCAAAATCTGCACCCTTATTATCATAATTATCAGAAATAGTATTATACCATCCAATATTTGGTCCTACCTTAAATCCAAACTGAAATGGCTTTTGTTGCGCTGCCAAACTGAGCGAAACAGAAATTATAGTTGCAATAATAACACTCCTTAAAATCATAGCTAATATTATAAATTAGATTAAAAATATTACAAAGATAATTATTCATGTAAAATAATGCAGGTGTTTATGAATTTTTGTTTATTTTTGAAATCAAAACATGTAAAAAAAAATATCATGAAAAAAACAGTATTAATTATTTCAGCATTATTAATTGTAAGTGTGATTCAGGCACAATTTCATTTTGGGCCTCAAATTGGATATACAGCATCTAAACTAACAACAAACACAAGTGAAATCACCAGTACAATAAAAAGCAATTTCCTTTTTGGCGCTTTTGTTCGAATTGGTGACAAATTTTATGTACAACCTGAAATAAACTGGTTAACTCAAGGTGGCATTTGGGAAGATGATGGAATTGATGTGGAAAACGAAAAACTTGAAATGACCTACAAAACCATACAGATTCCTGTAAGTGTAGGTTGGAGAATAATTGATTTAAAACTAGTTAACATTCGCTTATTTGGTGGTATGTCAGCCAATATTGCTACTAATAAAGAAATGGAAATTAATGGAATAGCAGAGCCCATTGAAGATGCTAACTGGAATGATTTAATATGGCAATATCAAGTTGGTGCTGGCGTAGATGTACTTATGTTTGCTTTAGATGTAAAATATGTTGGCGGAATAAATGATTGGACTAAAAATGATATAAGTTTTGACGGTAAAACAGTATCAACCAAAGCCAACATGTTTATGGTAACACTTGGATGGAAAATATTTTAATTACATTTCCTTAATGTGATTAAAAATAACTTCTTTCAATAAAAATAAAAAATGTCAGTATTTTTGTGCTGACATTTTTTTATGATTATGACAAAAAACTACATATCATACTTATATATCTTCTTTGTATTATTTTTAATACAGGCATGCGACACAAGGCTACATAAGGGCCCAAATATTGATAAATCTCAACTTATCAATATAGATGTTAAAATTCATCGATATGAAATAGCATTGGCAAATGCCGACACAAGTAATTTCTTGGAGGATATAATCCAAATACAACAAGAATTCCCTCTTTTTTTGGGAACATCTAAATTAACAAATGAACAACTAGTGCCTCTTTATAAGTATGTTACCGATACGCAGTTAATTGCAATATCTAATTCAGTTTCAGAAATGTACACTCAGCTGGATGAACTTGAGCTACAATTATCAAGTGCCTTTAGTAGATACCATTACTTTTTTCCCAACAAACAAATTCCACGAGTTTATTCATATGTTTCAAATTTATTCTTCGAAGAGCCTATAATTTTTGATGACTCTGTCTTAATTATAGCTTTGGATGTATATCTAGGTGAGGGTTTCTCGGCATATAGAAGTCTGGGTATTCCCAATTATAAAATTAGGTGCATGACCGATAATAATATTGCCATAGATGTTATGAAAGCTATTTATATCAAAGAATTAGCTCTTCGCAATAAGCAAAAAACACTTGTCGATAGAATGATTGCTGCCGGTAAATTACTGTATTATCTTGATGCAATGCTTCCTGATGTGGCAGATAGCCTTAAAATTTGCTACACATCTGAGCAAATTGATTGGATTGAAAACAATAAATCAAATGTGTGGGCATTTCTTGTGGAAAACAAGATGTTCTACTCTGCCGATTATAAAACTCAAACTAAACTAATGCAGGATGGCCCATTTACTACGGGTTTTTCTAATAATTCTCCTTCGCGTATAGGTATATGGCTTGGTTGGCAAATTGTTCGTAAATATATGGATACAAATCCTGATATTACTCTCGAAAATCTAATCCAGAATACCGATGCCCAGGCAATATTCAATCAGTCGGGCTATAAACCTTAGTATGTTTTTTAAGAGTTTTTTTTGGGCAGCGGGCGTGTCTTCCGTTTATAGTTATTTCATACCTCCTGTTTATTTGTAAGTAATAAGTGGGCTTCCCACTGTCAGCCACTTTTTACTATCAACTAAATCAGTAGCTATTTCAATAAGCTAGCACTGCAACCACTGCTGTTGGGTTCACGAATTAATTTTTAGTTTGCTAGCTAATTTTTCCTACATTTGTTAACACTAATTAAAAATTATGCTGGTAAAAACATACGGCACAGCTATTCACGGTATTGATGCCATAATTATAACAATTGAAGTAAATGTAAGCCAAGGTAATAAATTTTATCTAATTGGTTTGCCTGATAATGCAATTAAAGAAAGTCATCACCGCTTGGTTTCTGTCATTAACAATCTCGGTTTTAAATTCCCACGGCGCAAGATTGTAATTAATATGGCTCCTGCCGATATAAAAAAAGAAGGTTCAGCATACGATTTACCAATTGCCATAGCAATATTATCAGCCTCAGAACAAATAACCAGTGATAGATTAAACGATTTTGTAATGATGGGCGAACTATCGCTCGACGGAACAATAAAGCCCGTAAAAGGTGCACTCCCGATGGCAATAAAAGCTAAGGAAAACAACTTTAAAGGAATAATTGTTCCACACGAAAATGTTATGGAAGCCGCTATGGTTGAGGGTATTGACGTATACGGCTTTAAACATATTAACGATGTTGTTGCAATGCTCGATAATAATACCGAAGATGGACTTGTAAAGGTAAATCCCAACGACCAGCTTACTAAATTAAGCACTTATGCTTTCGACTTTATGGATGTTAAAGGCCAGGAAAACATTAAACGGGCACTCGAAATTGCAGCAGCCGGAGGGCATAATGCAATAATGATTGGTCCACCGGGCTCAGGCAAAACCATGTTAGCCAAAAGATTACCTTCAATTTTACCTCCAATGTCGCTCGAAGAAGCATTGGAAACTACTAAAATTCATTCAGTTGCAGGGTTATTACAAAGTGATTCTGCATTGGTTTCAACACGCCCATACCGCTCACCACACCATACAATTAGCGATGCAGGCTTGGTTGGTGGAGGCACATTCCCGCAACCTGGCGAAATATCTCTTGCTCAAAATGGCGTGCTATTTCTTGATGAATTACCCGAATTTAAAAGAAGCGTACTTGAGGTAATGCGTCAACCAATGGAAGACAGAATTGTTACCATTTCGCGTGCTAGGGTTACAGTAGATTATCCTGCAAGCTTTATGTTGATTGCTGCAATGAACCCATGTCCGTGTGGTTATTACAATCATCCTGACAAAGAATGTGTGTGCTCACCAGGTATTGTAAAAAATTATCTTAATAAAATTTCAGGTCCTTTAATGGATAGAATTGACCTTCATGTAGAAGTTACTCCTGTTCCGTTTAGTGAACTAACAGATGCAAAATCCGGAGAAAAAAGTGAACCTGTTCGGCAAAGGGTAATCATGGCTCGTAAAATTCAAGACGCCCGATTTTTAGATCAAAAAAATATTCATAATAATTCTCAAATGGGTAGCCGTGATATAAGCAACTTCTGCAAACTGGATGAGCAAGGCCAAAATCTATTAAAACGAGCAATGGAAAAATTAAGTTTATCCGCAAGAGCCTATGACAGGATAATTAAAGTTGCCCGTACAATAGCCGATTTAGACAATAGCGAAATAATCCAAACTGAACATCTGGCGGAAGCCATACAATATCGCAGCCTTGATAGAGATAATTGGGGCAGTTAATTATGTTATTAAAAAAATGTTTTAATTATTAAATGGCAAATTTAAGATGGACTTAAAAAAATTATCTATTAAAGAAATTAATGCCTTAAATAAAGGTACAATGATGGAGCATCTTCATATGGAATACATTGAAATTGAAGATGGTAAAATAATTGCTCATATGCCAGTAAATCACACAACTTTTCAGCCAGACAAAATACTTCATGGCGGTGCAACAATTGCTTTAGCAGAAACTGTTGCCGGATTAGGATCCTCATATATTGTTGATAATATTAAGTTTGCGGTAAGGGGAACCCATGTAAGCGCGAACCATATACGAAGCACAAGAAAAGGCAATGTGATTGCAACAGGAACAATTGTTTACAAGGGTAGCAATATGCATGTTTGGAATATTGATGTTACTGACGAAAAAAACAGAATTCTTTCCACATGCAGGATAACTAATATGATTGTGAAAAAATGATAAGAAATATACTTGATTTACCAGATTTATTAATTAAAAAAGGATTGCCTTTTGTAATCTATAGCTTACCTGAATCAGGTACACGTAAACTTATTTTCCAAAAGGACCACACCACTAAACACATTGAAATACTTGAAATTAAAAAAGCACATGGTTTCGTTATAGCTGATTTTGAAAGTGCTAAATCAGGAATTGCAGACATTATAAAACCCGATTTTATATTGTCTGAATTTGATAACATTGATAATGCAGTTAAATTTTTGCATAGCCTTCCTGATATTGGTGACTATAACTTTAAAGATAATACCTATATTTCCAAATCAAACTATTTAGACAAAGCTGAATTTTTCATAAACAAACTTAAAGAAGAGGAATTACAAAAGGCAGTGTTATCTAGGGTAATAAAGAAAGAACTTGAAAAAAAACTAGACACATACAAACTCCTTAAATTACTTATGGAGAAGTATAACAATGCATTTGTATACTTGTTCCATATTCCAAACAAAGGAACCTGGTGTGGAGCATCACCCGAAATACTTACCAAAAGTATTGATGAAAACATAATTATTGATGCACTTGCAGGCACAAGATTAATCAACAAAGGAGATAACAAACTGCCAAATTTCACAAATCAAGACGTTAGCCCAAGTTGGTCGTTAAAAGAAAAAGAAGAACAACACTATGTAACATTATACATTGAATCGTTATTATCAGAATTACAAATTGACAATTACGAACTTAGCGACCCAATAACTGTAACTGCAGGAAATTTAGCCCACATTCAAACTAAATTCAAAATTCCAACATCAGCGGTTGACTCCAAAATTGGGAAACTTATAGCTGGATTACATCCAACACCAGCAGTATGCGGATTACCTAAGGCCGAAGCGTTTTTACTGATACAAAAAGCCGAATTACATAGTAGAAGATATTACACAGGCTTTCTGGGCCCATGGAATATGGATAGTGAATCGCAACTATTTGTAAACCTCAGATGCGCTGAGCTCGACACTGATAAAGTAAATATTTATGTTGGGGGCGGACTAACTGCAGCATCTAATCCTGAAGCCGAATATCAGGAAACTGTTCATAAATCACAAACTTTATTGTCGGTTATCGATAATTTATAGAAATTTGCACAATGACATCTGACAAAGAAAACATAAGTCTGCTTGCAGATATTTTTGTAAAAAAAGGATTAACCGACATAGTAATTTCACCGGGTTCGCGCAATGCTCCAATAATTTTAAGCTTTGCAAATAGGATTGGAATAAACGCATTTAGCATAGTTGACGAACGTAGTGCTGCATTTTTTGCACTAGGACTTGCCCTTAACTCAAAAAAAACTATTGCAATTGCCTGTACTTCAGGAAGTGCTGTATTAAACTATGCGTCAGCAATTTCTGAAGCTTATTATCAAAAAATACCTCTCCTTGTAATAACTGCAGATCGTCCGCCACATTTGATTGATGTTGGTGATGGACAAACAATCATACAGAAAAACATATATAGAAATTACATAAAAAAAAGTTATCAGCTCCCTGTTTTGCTTAACACAAAAGAAAAATTTAAAGCTGCTGAGAATATAATTAATGAAGCAATTAATAAAAGCCTTTTCCCACAAGCCGGACCTGTGCACATAAATATACCTTTTGATGAACCTATTTATGGAACAACAAATCAACAAATTTCAGGCAAAGCATCAAAGATTGATAATATCTTACCAGTTATTTCACAAAATCAAATTGAGAAAATTGCTGCAAAATGGAATGGCAGCAAAAAAGTACTGATTATTACTGGACAGGCTACTGTAAATAATGAAATTATTCAGATACTTGAAAGAATTTCTGCAAATAATAACACGGTTGTATTAACCGAAACAACATCCAACCTGTTTAGTGATAAATTTATTGATACTATTGATAATATTATTTCCACCATCAACAAAAATGAATTTGAACTTTTTAAACCAGAAATACTTATAACTTTTGGAGGACAAGTTGTTTCAAAAATGGTCAAGAAATTCCTTAGAAATAACAAACCTGAAATTCATTGGCATATTTCGCCATCTGGTGAAAAAATGGATACTTATTTTAGCCTTACAGATGTGATAGTAAGTAACGAGTCTGAGTTCTTTAATTCAATAATTAGTTTTTTACAACCAATAAATAGCACCTATACAAGTTTGTGGAGTGAAAGGAAAAAGAATATTGACATAAAAAAGAAAAAATATCTATCAAAAATTGAATATTCAGATTTTAAAGTTATTGACCTAATACTAAAACATATACCCGAAGATACTATTCTGCATCTTGGCAACAGTACACCGGTAAGGTATTCACAATTATTTGGCAGCAAACAGGGTATTGAGTACAATTCAAACCGAGGTGTTAGTGGAATTGATGGGCAGGTTTCCACAGCAGCTGGATATGCCTTTAATTCTGACAAGCTAAATGTATTAATTACTGGTGATTTGGGTTTTCTTTACGATTCCAATGGGTTAATGAACAAATATTTAAAGCCAAATCTTAAAATTATAGTTATTAATAATTCGGGAGGAGGAATTTTTAAATTTATTCCTGGGCCCGACACCACCCCAAATCTAGAAGAGTTTTTTGTTGCCAAACACAATTGGAAAGCTGAACATATTTGTAAAGCCTTTGATGTTAATTATTCAAGAATAGAAAATATTGATGAATTAAATAGTATTCTTCCTAATTTCTTAACAGCAGAAAGACGAACTATTGAAGTTCTGGAAATTCTCACCCCTTCAGATAAAAACGGTGTGGTTTTAAGAGATTATTTTGGGTTTATCAAGACATAAAGTTACGTTTTTAAGCTTAATTTAGTAAGTTAAGTTACTTTATTAGGCTTAATTTAGCGTATTAACTTGTTTATTTAGGCTTAATTTAGTATGTTTGCAACTTAATTGTAATAAGATGTACAATCGTGACGTATCTAGTTTAATTGATAATCATCTTAAAAGAAGAGAGGTAATTCTTTTATTTGGAGCCAGACAAACAGGTAAATCTACATTATTAGATATACTTTCTAAAGAACACAAAAGTTTTAAGGTACTTAATTGTGAGCAAACCATTGTGTCTGATACATTAAGGGAAATGATTATCCCAAAAATAATGGCATTATTTGATAAAAATGATATTATTGCTTTTGATGAAGCGCAAACAATTCCTGAGATTGGGAAAATCATCAAGCTTCTTTTTGACGATAAAAGGATAAACACAAAATTTATTGCAACGGGATCAAGTAGTTTTGATCTTTCCAATAAAACAGGAGAACCCCTAACCGGTCGCAATATCAGCTTTAATCTATTTCCTCTTTCTGTTAATGAAATAAGCGAAAAGAGAGGTTGGCAATTTGTGTTGGAAAACTTACATGAGCTTCTTATATATGGTTCATATCCTGGTGTTATTGATTTGGTTACTAAAGAAAAAAGACAAAAACTACTTTCGTTAAGTAATGATTATTTGTTTAAGGATATTTTTAAATTTGAGCAATTGCGCAATCCCGAAATTTTAAGAAAACTTCTAAAAGCTATAGCATTACAGGTAGGTAACTTGGTTTCATATCAGGAGTTAGCCTCACTTATTGGTGTATCAAAACAAACCATTGAACGTTATCTTGATTTACTCGAAAAAAGCTTTATCATTTTTAAGTTGGGTTCATTTAGCAGAAATTTGAGAAATGAACTTAAAAAACGCCATAAATACTATTTTTTCGATACCGGAATTAGAAATGCTATCATTAATAACTTTGCGGATGTAACTGAACGAGTTGATACCGGAGCCATTTGGGAGAATTTTTGCGTATCTGAAATAATTAAAGCTAACAACAATAAACAACAGTTTTCCAACTTTTATTTTTGGAGGACATATGATGGAGCCGAAATAGATTTAGTGGAAGAAGTTGATGGAAAAATAATAGCTTACGAATTTAAATGGGGCATTGGTCGAAAGGCGAAACTGCCCGCTAGTTTTGCCGGCAAGTATAATGTTGTTGATTTTAAGGTACTAACTCCGGGCGATTTGTATTTGTTGAAGTAAATCTACTTGTCAACTTCTATCTTCTAATTTCCTGTATCTAACCTATGTAATACTGATTAAATTTTAGAACACACATAAACTCAAATACTTACGAAACGCACGATTAATATTTACAGCCCTATTAATCAGCACTTTGCGGTTTTGATGCTTTGTGAGAAACAAAAAGCAACACAAATAATCGTAATAAAAATAAAAAATAATTTGATTTGATTTATATAATTAGTATTTTCGCCGTCCGAAATTTAAAGCGAAATAGAAATGGCTAAAAAGAGCAAAGACGCAAGAATACAAGTAATACTTGAATGCACTGAGCATAAAACTAGTGGAAAGCCTGGCACATCAAGGTATATTACCACAAAAAATAAAAAAAACACACCTGAAAGACTTGAGTTAAAGAAATATAACCCAATCTTGAAGAAAATGACTGTTCACAGAGAAATTAAATAAATAGAACTATGGCTAAGAAAGTTGTTGCATCACTTCAATCATCCGGTAAGGACTACACAAAAGTAATTAAAATGAGCAAATCATCTAAATCTGGTGCTTACTCATTTAAGGAAGAAATTATACCTACAAGTCAGGTAAAAGATTATTTTAAGAAATAAATCTTAGTAAAGATAAATTTTTAGTCTTACTGAAATAGCTTTTTCCTACAACGTAGGGAGAAGCTTTTTTTGTTGGATATAAGATATTCTTTTAACTATTAAATAATTAGCATTATGGGTTTGTTTTCAATGTTCTCAAAGAAACAGCAAAAAGAAGACCTTAACAAAGGTCTTGAAAAAACGCGACAAAGTGTTTTCTCAAAAATTTCTAAAGCTGTTGTAGGTAAATCAAAAGTTGATGAAGAAGTACTTGATAACCTTGAAGAAGCTCTAGTACTATCAGATGTTGGAGTGCAAACCACATTAAAAATAATTGAACGAATTGAAGCACGTGTTGCTCGTGATAAGTATATGGGCACATCTGAGTTAAACGCTATTTTAAAAGATGAAATAGAGCAACTCCTCCAAGAAAACAATATTGGCGATGGAAGTGATTTTGATCTTCCTTCTAAAAGCAAGCCTTACGTAATTATGGTTGTGGGTGTTAATGGTGTTGGTAAAACAACTACTATTGGTAAATTAGCTCATAATTTTAAAATAGCAGGAAAAAAAGTTGTGCTTGGTGCCGCCGATACTTTTCGTGCTGCTGCAGTTCAACAGCTAACAATATGGGCTGAAAGAGTTGGAGTAACTATTGTTAGTCAGGGTATGGGTGCAGATCCGGCTTCTGTTGCGTTCGATACATTAAAATCTGCCATTGCTCAAGATGCCGATGTTGTAATTATTGATACCGCTGGACGACTTCATAACAAAGTTAATCTTATGAATGAACTATCAAAGATAAATCGCGTTATGCAAAAGGTAATGCCTGATGCACCTCACGAAATACTTCTTGTGCTGGATGCTTCTACTGGACAAAATGCCATTGAACAGGCTCGTCAATTTATTGCTGCTACCGAAGTAAATGCCCTAGCGCTTACCAAACTTGACGGCACAGCTAAAGGTGGGGTTGTAATAGGCGTATCCGACCAATTTAAAATTCCTGTAAAATACATAGGCGTAGGTGAAAAAATGGAGGATCTCCAAATTTTTAATCGTAAAGCCTTTGTTGATAGTCTTTTTGCATAGTAGTACAGAAACTAATAATGCTGTAATCCGTGAAATCTGTAGGAAACAAAAAATAGTGTCCCGCAGATAGCGCAGATAGCCGCAGAAAATTATAATAAGACTATTTATAACTCTGCAAGAAACAATAATATTTACGAAAATCAGTGAAATCAGCAGAAACGAAAAATCTGTGAAAATAAGTGAGGTAAAGTAAATAGATAACAAAAAAAAGTGTCCCGCAGATAGCGCAGATAGCCGCAGAAAAATAGAATTAAAATAGAATTAAAAAATCTGCGTTAATTCGCACTATCTGCTGGAAACAAAAGAATATGAAGAAAAAAATAAACATCATAACCCTAGGCTGCTCTAAAAACTTAGTCGACTCTGAAGTGTTAATGAATCAAGTAAGCAATGATTATACTGTTGTTCACGACTCAAACGAAAAGTCAGAAGTTATTGTGATAAACACCTGTGGGTTTATACATGATGCAAAAGAAGAATCAATAGATACAATTCTTAACGCCATACAATTAAAAACAACCGGCGAAACAGAAAAGGTAATTGTAACCGGCTGCCTATCTGAAAGGTATAGGGAGGAATTAACAAAAGAACTAGATGGTGTTGATGGTATTTTTGGTGTTAATGAGCTTCCTGAAATTCTGAATTCACTTAATGTTGATTATAAAAAGGAGCTTGTTGGCGAAAGATTGTTAACCACCCCAAAACATTATGCATATTTAAAAATATCAGAGGGATGTGATAGGAATTGTTCATTCTGTGCCATTCCAATTATACGTGGCAAACATATATCAAAAACAAAAGAAGAAATTATTAGTGAAGTTAAATTCCTTGCGAAACAAGGAGTTAAAGAAGTAATACTAATTGCTCAGGATTTAACATATTACGGAGTTGACAACTATAAGAAACGTGAACTTCCCGAACTGTTAAACAAAATATCTGAAGTTGAAGGTATAGAATGGATTAGGCTTCATTATACTTACCCGGCCAATTTCCCCAAAGGCTTATTAAAAGTAGTGCGCGACAACCTTAAGGTGTGTTCGTATATGGATATGCCTTTACAACACATTAGCAGCCGAATACTACGCTCAATGAAAAGAGGTTTAGGGGGTGAAAAAACAATTGAACTAATTCACAAAATAAAAAAAGAAGTACCTAACATAGCATTAAGAACAACTATAATTGTTGGCTATCCTGGCGAAACAGAAGCAGAATTTGAACAACTAATGGATTTTGTTAAGCAAACTAAATTTGAACGGCTTGGTGTTTTTACCTACTCTCCAGAAGAAGATACTTCAGCCTTCAAACTAAAAGACGATATTCCCGAAGAAGTTAAAGAAGATAGGCGTGACAGATTAATGATGCTTCAACAAGAAATATCATACAATTTAAATAAACAAAAAGTAGGTACTACAATAAAAGTTCTAATCGACAAAAAAGAAGACAATAATTATATTGGGCGAACAGAATTTGACTCACCTGAGGTTGATAATGAAGTTATTATTAATAAACACCAAAATAATATTAACATTGGTGATTTTTATAATGTTACCATAACCGACTCTGATTTTTTTGATCTTTATGGAGAAGTAGAGTAATACCAACTAAAACTCCAAATTACCGATATAAATCGTTTATTTTTCCCTTTCTATTCGTTAGAAAATATTTCCATAGCTATAGCTATTCAAATATTTTATGCCTCAATAAAGAAAAAAACAATTCAATTTATTTATCGGTAATATGGAATTATAATTGGTATAATAAAAAATAACCTTGAATACATCCATTGATTTATTAAGTGCATTCTTGAAATTAATTGACCTAGAGCACTCCAATAGTGGATAATTAATTACGTAAAGCATTGCTTAAATTATGAAATCGGATAATGTAAAATAGTTTAAATTTTATCTGCAATGTTAAAATAAATCATATCAGTACATTATGATATTTGGCACATCGATTGTTAATGAGTATAGTGTAGCTTCTTAAGCTATAAAAAAATTGTGATTAAAAATTTGGTTTTGGTTGATTCAGGTCGGATGAGGTTCTCTCGCCGGCCTGTTCTTTTTTAGTGGATAAATGTATAACCTGTATTGATACGTCTAAGACCAAAATAATTTATTTTATCTATAAACCCGTAGCACTATTTTCAGTTTTTTTTCAAATTTGCGAAAGTATTATAATATTACAATACCTTTGTACAAACACAAATAAATTAAATCAAATGAAAAGGACAATAATTATTTTCATGATATCTTTGATAAGCACTATATTTACTTATGCACAGGATAAAGCCTCAGTTACTGACTCAATTCCTGATGGCCCATACTTTGAGACTCAAGGAGGTATGTCAGTTTCAGGATACTATAAAAATAACTTAAAAGAAGGTAATTGGGTTACTAATCTTAAAAATGGTCAGATTCATATTATAGAGCATTATGAGCAAGGTAAAAAGGATGGTCTGTATTTGAGGTTAAGTAATCGGGGGTACATTCTTGAGCAAGCTGAGTTTTCGAATGATAAATTAGTTGGGAAGAAAATAGATTTTAGTATAGGTGGGAAGCCCAAATTAATTGAAAACTACAAAGAAGGGATGCTTGATGGCAAAAAAATTATTTACTATGATAGGGGCAAAAAGCAAGAGGAAAGTTATTATAAAATGGGATTTAAAGAGGGGGTTACAAAATGGTATAATACCGAAGAAGTATTAATTGCCGAGTATAATTACAAAGATGGTGTTTTTGATGGGGTTCAGCACACTTATTATTCAAATGACACATTACGTAGCGAAAAAGCTTACAATAACAATATTCTTACCGGTACTTCATATGAGTATTATGAAAATGGAAGTGTAAAAATGGAAGGTGCGTACAAAAATGGAGTTAAGCATGGAGAATGGATTGAATTTAATGAAGAAGGTGATTTGATTAAAACCACTAAGTTTAAGAAGGGAATTGTTAGTAAATACTAACCATACGATGATAAACTTTCTCATTTCTATAGTTGTTATTGCAGCATCTGTTTTTTTATTGGCAGTTTCTGTTAGATATGGGATTATGGGGGCAGGAAGATTGGATAGCTATTTTTTGCAAAAGAATAATTCATCATATCCGGGATTTCAATGGTATTAACAAATTCCTTTTTTAATTGGGGTAATACCCGAATACTATTTTGCAATTGTACTTGGGCACGACAATTATTTTAGAAGAAATTGGTGGGCACTAAAAACAGCCTCTTTTATTTCGGTATTAGTTTTTATTGCAGGTTTAAAAAGTAGGGGGGCTATTTCAGAATACTTTTCTCTTAGCTTTATACAAGACAAGGGAGTTATTGGTTTTTTTACTTCTGGTAATTTCGTAAGTTTTATGAATATTATTGTAATTCTCTATTTAGCATTATTTATATTAATTTGGTATAACTCCATCCAATAAGGCAATGGCCTTTTCAACAGAATCAACATTTTCAAATCGAAGGGTCAAACTCCCCTTAATCTCTTTCATTACAGCAGCAGTTGGATTTTTTTGAATAAACTCAAGCACCTTCCCAAATTTTTCGGATTGGAAGAAAGCTGAATCCTGATTTCCAACAAAATAGCCTGTCATGCGATTATATTTTAAATACAATTTTACAAACCCAATTTTTTTAGCTAACCATCTTAGTCTAACTGTGTTAATTAGAGATATAGTTTGCGGCGGAAGCGGACCAAAACGGTCATTAAGCTTTGATGTGAAAGCTTTAATTTCAGCCTCTTCGTTAGCATTATCCAATTCCTTGTACAAACTTAACCGCTCAGTGATAGCTGATATGTAATCATCGGGAATACGAATTTCCATATCGGTTTCCAATTGACAATCACCAACAAAATCTTCTTCCTTTAACTCATTATTGTATAGCTCAGCAAACTCACTTTCTTTCAGCTCAACTATGGCCTCATCTAATATTTTTTGATACATATCATAACCAATATCCGATATAAACCCACTTTGTTCGCCTCCCAATATATTGCCCGCACCTCGGATATCCAAATCACGCATTGCAATATTAAAACCGCTACCAAGATCACCATGTTCGGCAATTGCCTTAAGTCGTTTTCGAGCCTCATTGGTTAGAGATGAAAGTGGGGGAGAAAGCAAATAACAAAATGCTTGCTTATTTGACCTACCAACTCTTCCCCGAAGTTGGTGTAAATCACTCAATCCAAAATTTTGAGCATCATTAATAATTATTGTATTTGCATTTGGAATATCCAATCCCGATTCAATTATTGTTGTTGCTATAAGCACATCGTAATCGCCATCAATAAAATTGAGCATTATCTTTTCTAGATTCTTACCTTCCATTTGTCCGTGACCAACGGCAATGCGTATTCCGGGAACAAATTTAAGCAGCATATCATGTACATCCATAATGTTTTGCACCCTATTGTGTACAAAAAACACTTGTCCACCTCTCGAAATTTCATAATTAATGGCATCACTTATAACATCGGTGCCAAATGATCTAATCTCTGTTTGAATTGGTTGTCTGTTTGGAGGTGCTGTATTTATTATACTCAAATCACGTGCACCCATCAAGGAAAATTGTAATGTACGAGGAATTGGGGTTGCTGTTAAAGTAAGCGTATCAACATTGGCTCTAAATTGTTTTAGTTTTTCCTTTGCTGCTACACCAAATTTTTGTTCTTCATCAACAATAAATAAACCTAAATCCTTAAAAACAATATCTTTACTTAATATCCTGTGAGTTCCAATTATTATATCAACCTTTCCTTCTTTTAGTTTTAGCAGGGTTTCCTTTTGTTGTTTGGTAGTTTTAAATCTGTTAAGATAATCAATTGTTACTGGAAAATCATTAAGGCGCTGACTGATAGTGTTGTAATGCTGTAATGCTAAAATTGTTGTAGGAACTAAAATTGCTACTTGCTTACTCTCGCTAACAGCTTTAAAAGCCGCACGAATTGCAATTTCAGTCTTGCCAAAACCTACATCTCCGCAAATAAGCCTATCCATTGGAAACGAAGCTTCCATATCTTTTTTAATATCAACGGTAGCTTTTAGTTGATCGGGTGTATCTTCGTAAATAAACGAAGCTTCGAGTTCATTTTGCAGATATGTATCAGGCGAATATTGAATTCCTGTTGAATTTTTACGCTCGGCATATAGTTTAATCAAATCGCGAGCAATATCTTTAACTCTACTTTTGGTTTTGTTCTTTAATTTAGCCCATGTTTTTGTTCCTAACTTATTAAGACTAGGTGGAGTACCATCTTTTCCAACATATTTTGAGATACGATGCAAGGAGTGAATACTTATGTAAAGTATGTCGTTGTTTTTATAAATTAAGCGGATTGCCTCTTGCTTTTTGCCATTGTTGTCGATTATCTGAAGACCATCAAATCGTCCAACTCCATGATCTATGTGAGTAACAAAATCGCCAGGATTTAAATTATAGAGCTCTTTAATAGAAACAGATTCTTTTTGCCCGAAGCCTTCACGAAGTTTAAATCGGTGATAGCGGTTAAATAGCTGATGGTCGGTGTAACAAAGTAGTTTGTTGTCGCAATCGACAAAGCCATTACTTAAGCTTTGGTATATTGGTACAAATTCTGCTTTTGCCTTTTCAGGGATGTCAGTTTGTAGATCTTCAAATATATTATAAAGCCGTTCAATTTGTTTTGCATTATTTGAAAAAATCAGGCATTTGTATCCATCCAACGATTGCTTGGCTATATCATTAATTAGTAAATCAAACTTTTTATTGAATGCAGGCTGTGGCTTGTGATTAAACTGCACCGTTGAAAAATCCGTGAAATAGCTGCTATTTGAAAACTCAATGGTTGAAAAATTCAATATTCGTTTTCTAAAATAATCACTATTGCTAAACAGTAGCTGAGGATTATTAATATTTTCTGAATCCTCCAGTTTGGCAAAACCTGAAAGGGCATTTTTATATTCTTTTGTGATACTATCAATGGTAAACTCAACACTTTCGAACCAAAAAATAGTTGATGATGGGATATAATCTATAAAATCAACACGATCTTCCACCAAATCTCTACTTTGTACATTTGGAAGCAGAGTTATGCGATTTAATTGTTGTACCGATAATTGGGTGGCAGGATCAAATGTTCTTATTGATTCAACTTCATCGCCAAAAAACTCAATGCGGTATGGATGCTCGTTCGAGAATGAAAATACATCGATAATTCCACCTCTAATTGCAAACTGACCTGGTTCAGCAACAAACTGAACATGCTCAAACTCAAACTCAAATAGTAAATCGCTTATGAAATCAAGAGAAACTTCTTCACCTGTTTTCAATTTCATCAGGTTACCAGTGAGGTATTTTTTTGTGATAACCTTTTCGGATAATGCTTCGGGGTATGTAACAATTATGGTTTTTTTATCACCAGAAATTGTCCGTTTTAAAACTTCGGTACGGGAGAGTTGATAAGCACGATCAACAGTTTCGGGTTCATATGGCCGCTTGTAGGAAGTGGGATAAAAAAGTACTTTCTTTTGGTTAAGCTCAGTAGTTGCTTCATCAAGTAAGTTTTCCACATCATTATAAAAATATGCAGCTTGCTCTTTTTCGGGAAGAACAATTATGTGCTGTTGCTTACCTTTTTGATTGAAAATAGACGCTACTGCAATAGTAACAGATGACCCTACCATTCCTTTGGCAAGGATATGATTAGTATTTTTGTCAATTAACTCAGAAAGCAACTTCAATGGAGAACTTTGCGAGAATATCTGTATTAGTTTATTTGGATTCAAACTATATTAGATTTGTGTAATAAACCGCCAAAACTAAATAAAAAATAGGCTTGTACAGAAAATAGATGTCGAAAAATAATGAATTAATAGCGAACTAAAATTTAATCTTTGGTTGTGGAGGTAGTTTTCTAAAGGTCTTAATATTGTAGGGAATATTAATTCCTTAACTGCTTTTTTTCCTCAGGTGTATGGTAAATATCTAGGGCTACAATAATAGCAATAAATCCCCAGAAAGGAACAGAAAGTTTATCAGTATCAAGAAAATTATTTAAAAAGCCATGAGCAAAATACGTTATCAACCCTAATAATGCCATAAGAACTAAGTATCTTACATTTCTATCACCATATTTATAAACTCTTAATCCAATAATAATAACTAAGGTTACTAAAATAATTACAATAAGCATTCCTGGTATGCCCATATCAGCAAGCGAACCTAGATACTCGCTGTGTGCATTTCCTTTATCGCCAAGGTTAGTACTGATAATTGTTTTTTCCTGTGAGCTTTGAAATGGTGAGTACACAAACTGATATGTTCCAGGCCCCCAGCCAACAATTGGCCTTTCCTTAAACAAACGTATGGCAGCTTGCCATCTATTAATTCTCTCTAAATTACTGGCATCTGATGATATATTTGAAATGGATTGTACATGTTCTGTAAGGTTACCTGACGAGTCCTGCTTGTTTTTCGATAGCTTATCCATAATTTGATGTTGGAAAGCAAACAAAGTTCCAATAATCAATAAAAATGAAACAGCCAATACATAAAACCTTACTCGTAAAATAATTACTATAAAAACTCCAATAGAAACAAGTACGCTAATCCATGCAGCTCGGCCATATGAAAGAATTATTCCCAATACCAATATAGAAAGTGAAATAAAAACTAAAAAGCGTGATGTTTTTGTCATTCCGGGGTAAAAAACAAAACCTATCCCAACTGGTATAAACATTGCTAATATGGCTCCATAAGCAGTATGATCATTATAAAAAGGTGACATTACCCAATGCCCTGCATCTTCTTCAAAACCATATTTTGCATGCTGAATTACTGTATAAATAACAATTATGCTTAACGATGCCATGTAAAGTAACATAAACTTCTTTATGTTAGCTATTTTCCTAAACATAACCACAGCAATAAAATAAAAGGGAACTACAAACCAAAGTCGTGATAACAAATACTTAAACGAAACCAATGGTATTTCACTTGTTAACGATGTGAAGAACATCCATAAAAGTGAAGCATAAATAATATATGATATTGGATGTGTTGCCGCTTTTTTATCATAATTTCTATCTAATAATAAATTGGCAACAAAAAGCAAAAGTACACCAAACATAAGAGGTTCAGTTGGTAACGAAACCCCTAATCCTCCTTCTACTCCTCGTAATTCAATTGCAAATGGAGTTAAAAAAGTAATAAAAAGGAGAATTTTATCTAGGGATATTAAATAATAAACAAGTACAACCAAAGCAACGGGAAGTAGGAATAACCAATAAACATCTTTTTGCAGAATAAGAAAAAAGTTAACAACCAAAAATGCAGCTGTTAACATATACACCCATAATATTTTAGATTTTTCTGCCAAAACTAATAAATGTTCAAATTATACTAAAATCAAGATTACTTCTTCTTATTTTCCAAAAAGAAAATTATTAATAGTGACATTAAAAATGATGATAATGAAACTATTACAACTATTAACCACCTAATGGGATAACTCTTTTTGTCTGAAGCATAAGGATAACTAATAATATTACTATAACTTAGTTTCGAATCAGTAAAGCGTACTGCCATCTCATAATCAAGCTTGATATCAACATATGTTCGTGCTTCATCCCTAATCATTTGTATAACTTCAATGAGCTGACCGCTACCTTTTTCCATGTTTTTAAGCAACCTGTCAACTTCTTTTGTATTTATTTTAACATTGCTATTACCGTCAACTGTACCTAAAAACCCACGCATTATTTCTTGTGGTTGTGAGCCAAAATCAATAAGCCCCTGCTCAGTTCCCAATTTATATAGTATACCTTTTAACGAATCAAGTACAATTCGCTTTTTCATCAACTGAAAACCATACATTTCAATAACTTCTGATGATTTGGCTTTATGTAAATTAGCAATCTTACTATCATAAAAATTGAGCATTGCTGATACCATCAATGAGGCTGTTTCTGGGTCATGGTCAGAAATTTCTATTCGTACTGATTCATATGGAGTTTTACTTATGTTTACGTGTTCGTGATAAGTATTATAGAGTACTGTTTTAAAATATTTATACTCAGAATCAATATCATAATGCTTAGCCAAGTCAAATTTATTTATCATGCTATCAACAATATCTTGAGAGCCAAGAATTTGCAGCATTTGTTCGGTTTCACTCTCGTCTGAATAAGGTTCAATATTTGCTGGATAGGCAACTGCATACGAATCATATTTAGGAGTTATAAAAGTAGCACTTGAGAAAACTACCCCAAGTATTGCTGACACAATAACTATACCCAATAGATGATACCCCCACTTACCAATAATTTTTATTAGATGCGCGCTATTAAATAATTTATCCATGTCTATGTTATTAATATCCCAATTAAACCCTTCAGATACGTATGATAATATTTTATTATTATCAATTCTCTTTTCACTAACATTTAACCCTTCGTTGTTTTTAGAAAAAACAAATTGTTTTCCGAAAAACTTTGTCTTTATAGACTCAATTTCAGACTGTGTTAGTCGGTGTCCGAATTTTTTTTTTTAATATCCTCCCCTAACTTACCCGAAAACAAATCGAGTAAACTAAAAATTACTACAGCAAAAAATAACGATGCAAATGTTGATACCACAACTATAAGCCATCTTATCGGATAAGTTTTCTTTTCTGCTTTATAGGCT
>Ga0307988_1000172_pt1 | contig 50826 bp, 39 predicted proteins | sample EllFjometagen183_FD_203166 | JGI IMG/M metagenome (GOLD analysis project Ga0307988, IMG submission 203166) | Marine microbial communities from Ellis Fjord, Antarctic Ocean - #183 | ecosystem: Environmental > Aquatic > Marine > Unclassified | place: Southern Ocean | collected 2014-10-08 | reverse complement strand
AATATAAGATTAGCAACTAATAATTTAATTCTTAAATGTACTTAAATGCCTTATATGGTTATTATTGTTTGAACCATATGAGGAATATAAGATAATATAAGATTAGCAACTAATAATTTAATTCTTAAATGTACTTAAATGCCTTATATGGTTATTATTGTTTGAACCATATGAGGAATATAAGATAATATAAGATTAGCAACCTACAATTTAATTCTTAAATGTACTTATATGTCTTATATGGTTATTCTTTTTTTGAACCATATGAGGAATATAAGATAATATAAGATTAGCAACCTACAATTTAATTCTTAAATGTACTTATATGTCTTATATGGTTATTCTTTTTTTGAACCATATGAGGAATATAAGATAATATAAGATTAGCAACTAATAATTTAATCGGGTAAATTTCTGTAAAGCTCATTAACATATGTCTTTTGTCCTTCTTTAAACAAATGGCTAACATTAAAATTTACTAACAAACCTTCAGGAACTTTTAATAACTTCATATAAGTAATTATCTGCGCCTCATGAACTGGTAATATATATTCAACTGCCTTTAATTCAACAGGAAGTATGTTCTCAATAAATAAGTCGCATCTCAATTCAGCATCTAATATTAACCCTTTAAAGTTAACAGGAACCACCAACTCTGATTTAAATCTAATTCCCCTTTCTGAAAGCTCATGTTTTAAACATTTATGATACACGCTCTCAAGTAAGCCTGGGCCTAAGGCTTTATGAACCTCAATTGCGGCACCATTTACTTTATAAATTAAATCTTTCAAATACGATTTTGTTAGCTCCATAATATTTTTCTTAGGTTATTTATATCTTATTCAATGTCACTTTTAAACTATAATAGTCATATAATTTTGATGTTCTGTAAATAAATTCTTAAATGTACTTAAATGTCTTATATGGTTATTATTGTTTGAACTATATGAGGAATATAAGATAATATAAGTTTGATTGTCTATAAAGTAATCCTTGATTTACTTAAATGCCTTATATGATTACAAACCATAAAAATAATACTTTTGCATATCAAATAAGCTACACAATGATAATTATAGATAACATATTGGTGTCTGATGAAATAAAGCAAATACATTTTGCTTGTGACTTAAATGCATGCAAAGGCGATTGCTGTGTGGATGGTGATGCCGGAGCTCCATTGGAAGAAGAGGAAATTTCAATACTTGAAGATGATCTTGTTGAGATATTGCCATATATGACGAAGGCGGGAATTGCAGTTGTTAAGCAAAATGGAGTATTTGAATACGATGTTGATGGAGAATATGTTACACCATTAGTTGATAATGATGAATGTGCCTTTGTTTATACAGATAAAGGAATTAGTTATTGTGCCATTGAGAAAGCATATCTTGAGGGAAAAATAGAATTTCAGAAACCAATATCATGTCACCTTTACCCTGTTAGGTTAAGTTATGTGGGCAAAGCATTGGCGGTAAATTATCATGAATGGTATATTTGTTCGTCAGCACTACAATGTGGTAGTAAGCAAGAAATTCCACTATATAAATATCTCAAGCTACCTCTTATTAGAAAATTTGGTGAATTATGGTATAACAAACTTGTAGCTGAATTTGAGAAAGAACAATAGAGCTAGCCTAAATTAAAGTTATGAAGTTATTTTTTGCAATGATAATTTTTGGTTGGTATTATACCTACAATAAGCCAAAAACATCTGTGCAAACCGATTGTGAGAAATCTATTGTAAAGTCATAAACAGTTTCTTCTGTAATTGTTATTTCCCATTCTTTCCAATTACCATCATAATAAGTTCCAAGCACATATCTTTCACCATAAATAACGTTGCAAATTTGTGCAACTCCATTTTTCATTGAAGACCATCTCCAGCAAGTAGCATCAATAGGGCGAATCCAAAGGCCAAAAGAAGGTAATATTAAAACATTAGTATCAGACGGGCACATGCCATAAAAATTGGCTGTAATTGATATGGATGTTGGACTACTGTTAACCAAGGGTAATTCTATTAACTGCTGAGAGCACATATCGTCGACCAATAATGGGCTTACAGATGGGTTAACATTACAATAATTACAATTATTACTCTCATTCCAGTTAATGTAAACGCCTGTGCCTCCTGTTGATAAAGGAATATTTAAAGTCTCATCCCAATAACCAGCTATGGAAATATTTGAAACAAATGTATTGTCATCTTGTTTGCGAATTACACCATCAAGCATAACCGAGTTACATTGAGTACAACTACCCGATATTTGAAATTTTGCACCTTGATTACAATTGTTTTCCTTAAACCAGCTGAAATTTGCGTAATCTAGATCTTGTGTTTTTACCGTTGCAGATAATTGGCCATTTGCCGTATCTGTGATTTCAACCCATTGGTTTAAAACCCAAAGACCGGTATCAGCAATATATGAATAAACCGGTGTTAGATCACCATCAATTACATTTAACCCTGATATTGGGTTATAGCTTTGCGCAGAAACTACCATGCTTATTTCTATACTATCATCTACAATATTATATGCTTTATGCCAATCACTATCGTAAATATTATAGGCTATAATGCCTGTTGGGGAAAATACACCGGGGTTAACACTATTGTTTTCTAACACACTGCTAACAATACCTCCAGGAATGTTTGCCAGCGATAAATCGTCAGTGCCACTATAATAAATTAAAGAGATGTTTAATTTACCAGCTAGATATGTACTGTCTTTGTCAAATAGTTTTGTTCCGCTCGGAATAGTTAATTTAGCCTTGTTATTAGGTATGTCAACAGAAACAGCTCCTTGAAGTACACCATTTATTAAAACTCCAACATTGTTAACACTTTCAATAATTATTCCGGATGGAGGATTATTAATATTAACCATGAATATTTTTACTAAGTAATCTCCTTCACTGGTTAAGCTTATTTCTTTTCTAGATGTGAGGTATCCTGTTAGCTGAGCAATTATGGAAAACCTTATCGGATTACCATCACTTGGTGTAAATTCAGAATCGGGCAATAGCCCTAAAGTTATAAAGCCATTTTTAGCAATATATTCATCTCTTTGTAAGCCAACAATGTCTGCAATACCAGCTTTTGATTTACCAACTATTTGTATTTTCAGTTCCTTATCTTCTTCAGGAATAATGACCTCATTTGTACTTGCGTCAAAAAACTGTACATAAATACTTGTTTTTAACAAATCGTAAGTTATGGTATCTTTTCCGGTACTGTTTTTATACGGGTCAGTTATCTTCTTACACGAAAAAAGGCCTGAACTTAAAATTAATAAAACAGTAATTAAAAAAACAGTAATTATTGAGATATTCAATGGTTTCATCGTATTTTTTTTTGAATCGAAACATTACAAAGATAAATATATAAGTCATACCTATGTATTTTTTACTATTTTAGTCTGCGAATTCAAAAAACAATTGCACCAATAATGAAAATACGAGCAGCTTTTATAATCTTTTTTTTTATGTTTTGCTTTATTTCATGTGATGATTCAATAAAAAGAAGGAAAGAGAATAAGTCACAACCTACTGAAATAATAATATCTCAGGATGCTGTTATTGATAGTGTTATAAAAAGAAAAAAACTACGTGCAGTTACTGATTATGGGTCGGTAAGTTACTTGGTGTACAGAGGAGAACCAATAGGTTATCAGTATGAACTCCTTAAAGATCTAACAACATACCTCGGTGTTGAATTAGAATTAGTTATTGAAAGCAGTTTGCAAAAAAGCATTGAAATGCTAAATAATAACGAAATTGATTTGCTGGCAATGGGGTTAACAGTTACATCGGAACGTAGTAAACAGTTTTCATTCACGCTACCAATAATGACAACTAGGCAAGTTCTGGTACAAAGAAAGCCTGATGGTTATGCTAATATGGTAACTGCTGATGAAATTGAATCTCATCTTCTTAGGAATACTTTGGATCTTGCTGATATTAGAATTAATGTTCAAAAGGGAACAGTATTCGCCAAAAGGTTAGAAACATTAAGTGATGAAATTGCTGATAGCATTATCATTATTAATGATGAAAGGGAAATGGAGGAATTAATCGCGGCTGTTGTATCTGGCGAAATTGATTACACTGTTGCTGATGAACATGTAGCACTTGTAAATGCCAGATATTATAGAAATATTGATGTAAAAACACCACTTAGTTTCCCTCAAAAAATTGCTTGGGCTGCTAAAAAAGGACAAACAGGACTTGCTGATACCATTAGTTCGTGGCTTACTGATTTTAATCGAAGTTTGAGATCAAGATTGCTTTATAATAAATATTTTAAAAACATTAGATCAAAGAGGATTGTAAATAGTCAGTATAACTCATATTCAGGGGGGCAACTATCACCATTTGATGATGAAATAAAAGCTGCTGCCGAAATTATTAACTGGGATTGGAGGCTATTAGCATCACTTGTATATCAAGAATCAGAATTTAAACCAAATGTTAAATCATGGGTTGGGGCATATGGATTGATGCAACTCATGCCATCAGTAATGCAAAAGTATGGACTTGACAGCACCTCTGTAGATCCAAAAAGTCAGCTTACTGCAGGTGTTAAACATCTTATTTTTATACACAAACAACTACCGCCAGATATAACCGACTCAATTGAGCAAATTAAGTTTGTACTTGCTTCGTATAATTGTGGATTAGGGCATGTTCTTGACGCAAGACGGTTGGCTGAAAAATATGAAAAAAGCCCAAATTATTGGACAAATAGTGTTGATAGTTGCGTTTTAAACTTATCAGAAAAAAATTATTATCACGACCCAGTTGTTTATTATGGTTACGTGCGTGGAGGAGAAACCTTTAGGTTTGTTGATGAAATAATGGAACGATATAAAATATACTGCGAGCTAATACAAAAATAGCTTTGGGAACTTCGATACAATAACAATCACTTGTAATTCAGGTTTTTTAGGTCTAATATTTTGCTGCTTTTACTATTATCGAGTTTCTAGTATTATTATACTATACTACTTTTCAGTTTTGTTATTTTCAGAATCTTTACTTAGGTCGTCTTTCTTATCCCCATTTTCGCCAATACCCTCTTTAAATTCTTTAATGCCTTTTCCCATTCCTCGCATAAGTTCTGGTATTTTTTTGCCTCCAAACATTAGAAGGATAATTACAACAATAATTATTATTTCATATCCGCCAAGCCATCCTGCATATTGAACAAGGGCAATATTTCCTAAAAAAGCCATTTTCCTATTTTTTATTTACTCGACAAAGGTAATACAAATAAAAATATAAACCCAAAACATGTTGCAACGCAACTAACAACTACTTACATTTGTCATCTTTAAAAATCAATTAAAAATATTTTAAATGAGAATTAAAATACTCTTTATAACAGTTGCTGCTTTATTACTTAGCAACATAATAACAGGTCAAACATTGCCTGATTACCGAAAGCTTCATTACTTATCTGAAGAAGAAATGAATACCCCTTTTAATCCGTTAAGGAATTTTACGCCAACAGATCCCCCCGAAGGAGAAATTAGAAATGTGGCTGAATTTAATCAAATGCAGGGTGTTATAGTTAGGTATCCTTTTGGAATTCCAATTGAGTTAGTTAGGGAAATGGCTGAATATATTATGGTTACAACAATTGTGGCAAATAGCTCTCAACAAGAATCTGTTATAACTACTTATGAAAATAATGATGTTAACTTGAGTAATTGTAATTTTTTAATTGCTCCTTCTGATAGTTATTGGGTTCGCGACTATGGTCCTTGGTTTGTTTTTGATGGAAATAATCAGCCTGGGATTATTGATTTTCCTTACAATCGACCACGTCCTAACGATAATAATATCCCACAAAAGGTGTCTGAGTTTCTTGGAATAGACTTGTACGGAATGGATTTAATAAGCACTGGTGGTAATTATATGTGTGATGGAATGGGGCAAGCTGCCTCTACAGATTTGGTTTGGGAAGAAAACCCAACATTAACTCATTCTGATGTCGCAGATTATGTATTTGATTATCTTAATAATTCTCCTTACCATGTTATGGAAGATCCACTAGGCGAGTACATTAAACATATTGACTGTTGGGGTAAGTTTCTGTCGCCCAACAAAGTGCTAATTGGTCAGGTACCTCAAAGCGATTCGCGTTATCAAGATTTTGAAGATGCTGCAAATTATTTTGCTTCTGAAACAAGTTCGTATGGTAAACCCTATAATGTGTATCGTGTTTTTACACCCGGAACGTATCCAAACACTCCATACACTAACTCGTTAATCCTTAATAATAAGGTTTTTGTACCATTGACAGGAAGCCAGTGGGATGACGATGCAATTGCAACATACGAGGAAATTATGCCAGGTTACGATATTGTTGGGATTACATACAGTGGATGGGAAAATACAGACGCACTACACTGTCGCACAAAAGGGATGGCTGATTTGGGAATGTTATATATTCACCATATTCCCACAACAGGGGAAGTGCCTTTCAATCAAGACATTGAAATTACTGCCAATATTACCGCTTGTAGTGGCGAAAACATTTATACAGATTCAGTTTTAGTATATTATAAAATAAACAGTGGAGCATACACATCAACCGTTATGGAGCTTGAAAGTGGCATTACTTTTACAGGAATGATTGAAAATATAATGCCAAATGATACTGTTTCGTATTACATATATGCCGCCGATGAATCGGGAAGAAATGCCTCAAGTCCTTATATTGGAGAACCTGATCCATTTGTATTTACAAATTTTATGACCGAAGAAATATCTTTTAATCCTGATACTGTAATATTTTACACATACGACGAAATGTATTTGGGAATTCCCTTACAAATTATTAATTTAACATCAGATGATGTAATAATTAATTCTATTACTGAATATGGTGATAATTTTTTCTGGAATGTTGAAGAAATGCCAGAAATGCCCTATACTTTATCTGCCGATAATATCTTAACATTAAATATTATTTGTGGTATTCCGGTTTCGTCAAATGGCTACTTAATAGACGATGAACTGTTTGTGGAAACTACAAATGGAACATATATTGAGCATATCATGATAGATAGCGATCTTCTTTCCTCTTCCGAGGATGTTACCATATCAAATGAAAGTGTTGAGGTGTATCCAAATCCGTTTTCTGATAAGCTCAATTTCATCATTAAAGATATTGAAAACAATGAAGTATTGATTCAAATTTTTGATATTAATGGTAAGAAAATTTTAGATAAAGTTGAATACATTTCTTCGGGTACTGAAAGTATTATTTCAATAAATACTACTACAACAAATATGAAATCAGGCACATACTTTTATAGTATAGATGCCGGCAATTTTACCAAGAGTGGTAAGATTATTAAGGTTGATTAATTAAAAATATGTAATATATCACCATCATACATTGCGTTATATTCAATTAATGGAAATTGTCCAGTACCTTGAAAAAGAGACCCGTCCAATAACTGGTACAAATTATCATTACACGTATCTTTTACAAAAGGGTAGTTGCCACCAACTATTAATTTGGTACAATTAAGGCCATTATCATCGCAACATTCATACGGAAAGTTGGGAGGTTGCCGTTCATATGCCTTGAATTCTGTCATAGTTAATCGGTAAACAATCACACCACGACTACCTGATGGTATGTAAATACCCGGTTGTTCTTCTAAATACAACCATCCTCCAGGTGTATTTAATTGCTGGAATATTGTTGAGTTAGGGTCAATGGGAACATTAATAACTACCCTTGGTATGTCAGGATTTATTGTTGCTTTATTGCAAGATAAATTAAAAAGTAGTAAGAATGCTGGTATTAATAATGAAATATATTTTGTTGACATAGCCTTTTTAATACATGAATGAAAAACCAATGCTAAAATTAAACCACGAGTAACTGGATTCTTTTTTTGTTCCAAAAGCATAGTTGTATCGAGTACTCAGATTAAAACCAAAATTACTAAGTATACTAGGTATTGTAATCCCAATTTCAGGAGAAACGCCGAAATGGAACGAATTATTACTTTCAGTGGTTATATTATCTTGTGAAATTATCGAACTTATATAATATGCTCCAATTCCAATGCCGGCATATGGTATAATTTTATTGCTATTAATCATATAATCAGCAACAAATAATAATGGTGCTGCATTAATAGTATTTTTTATGTGGCTTAAAGCAAATGTATTGCCTGGGTTTTCTATAATTACTGTTAATCTGTTTTCATAAAAATAATTCCATCCAATTCGTCCTCCAATAATAATATTATTTTGGTAGCAATGTCTGTAATCAATATTAATACCAGTAGTAGATGTGTTTCCTACGAAATCACCCATTGTGCTATTGGGTTTCGATATGTCCCATTGTATATTAACCATTCCACCACTATTTAAATGAAGTAAATTGCCGAATTGTGCAAAAAGTTGGGTTGTGAGCAATATTATTGTGATTGTTGTAATTGTTCTTTTCATTGTACTATTCTTTAATAAAACACGACCTACTTTTTGTTATTGATACATAACCATGTCCTGTTTTAACCATGCACGAGTTTCTAAAACAGCTATTATTAAAAAGGTTATCATACCAACTTCGGCTAATACCTGAGTTGTAGCCACTTCTATTTTTCTCAGATCTTAACATCATCTGTTTAGTGTTTTCACTTTGCATTTCAAAATGATGTTTAACGGCCTCATCATAATCAATAGTTTTGCCTCTTTGATTTGCCACATCAACCTTCTCTTTCTCAGGTTTCATAATAATTTTATTCGTCTTGCATCCTGAGATAAGAAATATGATTAAAAAGAAACTAATTAATAAAAATGGTACATTATTATACTTCATTTGTTGTAATTAAGATTGCAAATATATATTACTTACAGATAACCGATTTTTAGTATGGTTGTGTAATACCAATTTTTTGTATTTTTGATATAAATATTATACCATGAACACAGAAGCATTTTTTAAAATTACGTATGGCTTATATATTGTAAGCTCAGGGATAAAGGATAGTAAAAGTGGATATATTGCTAATACAGCTTTTCAGGTATCGTCGCAACCTCCACAAATTGCAGTAGCATGTAGTAAGGATAATTTTACTTCAAGTTTGATTAAAGAAAGTGGAGTTTTTTCAATATCTGTATTAAAACAAGAAGCCTCTTCAGAACTTATTGGCTTATTTGGATATAAGAGCGGTAAAGATATTGACAAGTTTGCATCAACAGATTTTATAACTGCTAATACAGGAGCACCAATAGTTACTAAAGACACAATAGCATGGTTTGATTGTAAGCTTGTTAACCAACTTGATGTTGGTACACATATTATTTTTATTGGTGAGATTATGGAAAATATGCTGCTTAGCGCAGATAGTGAGCCTTTAACGTATGATTATTATAGAAATGTAAAAAAAGGTAAAGCTCCTAAAAATGCACCAACATATATCAAGTCTAAAAGCAAAAGTGTAGCAACAGAAACCTTAAGTTTAGGATCAAAGTACAGATGTTTGATTTGTGACCATATTTATGATCCGAAAGAAGGTGACCCTGATGGAGGAATTGCCCCCGGAACTTCCTTTGAAGATATTCCAGATGACTGGGTTTGCCCTGTTTGTGGGGCAGCAAAGGAGGATTTTGAAATTATGAGCTAATTTTTAAAAATCCATAAAACCCTTCGCTGGCATCCTCAAGTAAGTCAAGCACAAGTTCAAAACCTTGCTCCCCACCATAATAAGGGTCAGGTACTTCGTTGTAATTATAGTTATTAGCAAAATCAGTCATTTTCAATAACTTTTTTAGGTCGTTACTATTACGAGCCATGTCTTTTAAATCTCTCATATTTGAATCATCCATTGCAATAATATAGTCAAAGTAATCCCAGTCGGTAAGCGGTTTAAATGGTCGTGAAACAGAAGTGAGGTCATACCCTCTTTTAACTGCATGGCTTTGCATACGTCTATCAGCTGGTTCACCTTCGTGATACCCATATGTACCTGCCGAATCAATTTCAAATTGATTATACAACCCCTTGCTTTGAACAAATCCTTTAAAAACAGCCTCAGCACTTGGCGAACGACAAATATTGCCAAGGCAAACAAATAGTATTCTTTTTTTCATGGTTATATTTATTGTGTAAACCTGCTTGCAAAATACAAATATATTTCTATTCCATATAATTGTATTTTTAACTCTAAATACACATCAAAACATTATCTGTTAATTATTTAACAAGGTGTTGATTTTTTGTATTTTTGTGTCGAAATAATCAATGCAAATATTCATTTTTAATTGTAATTTTGCAGAAATTTAAAAGCTGATTTCATATTTTTGAAAGCTGCCTAATTTCAAACTTAAATCATTAATAACTAATATAATATAAATCATGATTAAACATCTTTCAGACCTAGTAGTACTTGCAAAGGATAAACGAAAACGAAAAATTGCTGTAGCCGCTGCTGGTGATCATCATGTACTTGAAGCCATACAAAAAGCTTACGCAGAAGGAATAGTTGAACCTGTACTGTTTGGTGATAAACTTGTTATCGAAAAAATAGCAAAAGAAATAAATTTTGATTTACGTAATATTGAAGTTGTGGATGTATCTGATCCATACGAAGCTTCATTAGAGGCAGTGAGGCTTATTAGCGACGGAAAAGCCGAAATTTTAATGAAAGGTTTAGTTAGTTCAGGACCTTATTTAAAGGCTGTATTAAACAAAGAGTTTGGCTTACGCACCGGTTCATTATTAAGTCATTTTGCCATTTTTGAGTCACCATATTATCATAAATTACTTGGTTTAACTGATGCTGCAATGAATGTAAATCCTGATTTACTTGAGAAAATTGATATCATAAAAAATGCTGTTAAAGTATTCCACGGATTAAAAATTACAAATCCTAAAGTTGCCATAATTGGTGCAGTTGAAACTGTGAACCCAAAAATGGAAGCCACCATGGATGCCGCCACTATTTCGATGATGAATTACAGGAAACAAATTACAGGTTGCATTATTGATGGTCCTCTTGCACTTGATGGTGCGGTAAACAAAGCTGCTGCTAAGCTAAAGAATATTACAAGTGAGGTTGCCGGCGATGCTGATTTATTATTGGCTCCCGACATAAATGGAGGTAATATTCTTTATAAATCCTTAAACTTTTTAGGTGGTGCCGAAGCCGCGGCTGTAATAATGGGAGCAACTGTACCTATTGTACTTACGTCAAGAGGAGATACTCAGAAAAGTAAGTTTTTATCTATTGCTCTTGCTGCTGCAATTGCGTAATAGTACGTTCAAAAACAAATACATAGATGGATACCGTATATATATTAGCAATAAATCCTGGATCAACATCCACAAAAATTGCTGTTTATGCCAATACAAACCCTGTTTTTATCCAAACGTTGCGTCATACATCCGAGGAGCTTGCCCCGTTTGAACTAGTTACAGACCAGTTTAATTTTCGAAAGGATCTTATATTGGATGAAATAGCAAACGCGGATATTCCACTAGATGGCATAAGGATTGTAATGGGGCGAGGGGGATTATTGAAGCCAGTTGGCTCAGGAATCATTGCTGTTAATAAAAAAATGATTTCTGATCTTGAGAGCTGTGCATATGGTGAGCATGCAAGTAACCTTGGAGGTTTAATTGCTTATGATTTGGCTCAATATTTACCTAATGCAAAAGCTTATATTGCTAATCCTGTTGTAGTTGATGAACTTGATGATATTGCACGATTATCTGGCCATCCACTTTTACCGCGCAGATCTATTTTTCACGCATTAAATCAAAAGGCAGTTGCGCGTGAACACTCCAAATCTATAATGAGGAAGTATGAAGATCTTAACCTTATTGTGGTACACCTTGGTGGTGGAATAACTGTAGGTGCTCATAAAAAAGGACGGGTTGTGGATGTTAATCAAGGTCTTGATGGCGATGGTCCATATTCACCAGAACGCACAGGGACTTTACCTGTTGGTGATTTGGTACGACTTTGCTTTAAAGGAGAATATAGCCAAAAGCAGATTCTAAAAATGATTAAGGGTAAAGGTGGGTTAGTTGCTTATCTTGATACTAACAGTGCCTATGAAGTTGAGCAGCGTGCCCAAAAAGGTGACGAACATGCAAAGTATATTTACAATGGAATGGCCTATCAGGTTGCCAAAGAAATTGGATCTATGGTAGCTGTACTTCACTCGGAGGTAGATGGCATTTTAATTACAGGAGGAATTGCTCATGATAAATATTTCGTAAACCAGATTATTTCATATGTCCACCGAATGGCACCCATACATGTTTACCCTGGCGAGGATGAAATGAAAGCCTTAGCTATGAATGGACTACGTGTTATTTCAGGGGAAGCCAAAGTTAATACATATGATTAATGCTTCTGAGACATATCCTTTTTAACAAACTGATGGTTCTATGTTGTTTATAGTGGGTAACAATCTGAACTAAATAACAATAATCAATAATACAAATTACAAATAAATAACAAAACCCAATTTATAATAAATGAGTCTAGTCTAAGAACAGGCAATTTTTACAAAAAGAATTATTTTGAGGGATATTTTAATTTTTTGAAATTCAGTGATGCCTTAGCATCAGTTAATTGAAAAAAGTGAAAATAGTACCAAAAGAAACTTTTTTGATTTTGTTTGTTTTTAGACTGGACTCATAAATCAAACCATGTAAACAAAAATGCCTTTCAATAACCAGAAATTCAGTATTGTATAATTTTTTCTTTTTTTATATAAAAAATTTTATGGAGTGTTTTTAATTTTTGGTTTTTGAAGTTTGATTATTATTTGCGATTTGACTATTGTGATTTGCAACAACATTACCCATCTAAATCGACATAAAGCCAAACTTATTTACATTTTATTATAACCCCTAGATTAAGTAAAATATTATTGCAACCATTAATGATATTGGTTGTCTTACTTTCAACCAATAAAACTAAATTTTTAACAACCATGAAACAAATTGCATTTTTATTACTGCTTTTATTGCCAATCTCTATGATTGCTCAGGATAAAGTAAACACTGATATTGTTACTAACGATTTAATTGAGTTTATGGCACATAGTGCTGAAAATGATTTAATACCAATTAATATTATTCTTAACGAAAAATATCCAACTTCTAATCTATTTAACCAATCTGCAAAGCTCACTAGGAGTGAAAAAAGAAATTTTGTTAAAAGTGAATTAAAAACGTTTAGTCAACAGTCTCAAAAAAGCCTAAGAAACTTTCTTTCTAGTAAGTCATCTAGCAATAGTGTTGAGGTTGATCATTATTTTTGGATTACCAACGTAATAAGCTGTAAAGCAACTAAGGAGGTAATAAGCGAACTATCTTTAAGAAGTGATATAGAAATAATTGACCATGATGAAATAAGAAATATGCTTATTTCTCAAGAATCATTAATGCCAGTTGAAATAGAAGAGACGCGCGGTACAAGAGAAATTACATATAATGTAATAAAAGTTAGTGCTCCGGCAGTTTGGGATCTTGGTTTTACCGGACAAGGTGTTGTGGTTGCAGTATTGGATGTGGGTGTAAATTATAATCATGCTGACCTTGCAGACCATATGTGGGAACATCCTGATTATCCAAATCATGGTTATGATTTTGCATATAATGATAACGACCCAATGGATAATCAGGGTCATGGTACTCATTGTGCAGGAACTATTGCTGGCGACGGAACGGCCGGTTCACAAACAGGAATGGCACCCGATGCTTCTATAATGGCATTAAAAATTTTAAATGATGAAGGTAGTGGTTCTGAGTCTGATTCGTGGGAAGCCATAGAATTTACTGTGGATAATGGTGGTGATATTATGAGTATGTCAATTGGGTGGCAACATTCATGGAATCCGCAACGCGCAACTTGGCGTAACTCATTGGATAATGCACTTGCTGCAGGCGTTGTTGCTGCGATTGCTGCTGGTAATGAAGGTGGTTCCACTGGTAACCCTGATGATGTTCGTACACCTGGAGATTGTCCTCCACCTTGGTTAAATCCTGATCAAACACTTATTGGCGGTATTTCTGCTGTAGTTTGTGTAGGAGCTACTGATAATTCTGATAACATTGCATCTTTTTCATCTCGTGGCCCATCTGACTGGGAGGTAGTTGATCCCTATAACGATTATCCATTTAATCCTGAGTTAGGATTAATACGACCTGATGTATGTGCCCCTGGTGTAAATATTAAATCATGTAATGCATTTAACATAAACGGATACACATCAATGAGCGGCACTTCTATGGCAACACCCGGAGTAGCTGGAGTTATGGCATTATTAATGTCTAAAGTGCCTGGATTATCGCCTCAAGCTATTGATATAGCTCTCGAGACAACTGCTGTTGATTTAGGAACAACTGGTAAAGACAATGTTTTTGGAGCAGGTCGTGTAGATGCTCTTTTTGCACTAAATAGTTTAGTTGAAATGCATACTCCAACAGATTTTCAAGCTAGTACAAATCAGGAAACAGGCTTGGCATCACTAAGTTGGAATCATAATGCTGGAATAGATTTTCAATATTATAAAATTTACAGAAATGGTATTGAAATAGATACTGCTTCAGAAATGATGTATAATGACCAATTAGTTGAATATGGCTATTATACATATGAAGTAACAGCTTTTTATGGTGGTACTGACGAATCGGATTATGCATCAAAAGAAACTCAATGGGGATCATCCACAGTAAATATATCTCCTGATGAATTTATAGCAGTTGTTAAACCAGCTGATACAAATGAACAAACTATGGTAATTAAAAATACAGGAGTTCTTAATCTTACTTTTTCATTATCTCCATTTCTGCGTGATGCAGCGGTAGCCGGGTGGATTACATTGAATCCAGATAATGGTTCAGTTGCCAGTGGTGATTCAGTTATTGTTGATATGGTGTTTAGCTCAGAAGGATATGAGCTTGGTACATACAATGAAACACTTAATTTTGTGGTTAACGATTTAGATACTCCAAATTATTATGTTGATCTTACAATGTTTGTGAGTGATCTTGAAGTAGGAGTAAGTGCAAGCCCTACAGAAGTATGCGCAGGCGAAAGCATCCAGTTAACAACTGATATTACAGGAGGAAGTGGAACCTATACATACTCATGGGTTTCTGTTCCTGAAGGATTTACATCTGAAGAAGCCAATCCTGTTGTCGTTCCTGTTGAAAATACTGAGTATGTAGTATCCATATTTGATGGTCAAGTAACCTTAGATACAATGGTTTCTGTTCAGGTTTTTGCATTGCCGATAGTAAACCTTGGTGAAGATAAAATATTATGTGGTGAAACTCAATATAATATTGATGCTGGAAATCCTGGAAGTTCATACCTTTGGTCAACAAATGAAACCACTCAAGAAATTGTTGCAGAAGGTACTGGCGAAACAATGTTTTGTGTAGAGGTTACAAATGAAAATGAATGTTCCTCAAAGGATACTGTTTATCTTAATTTTGCATCTATTCCTGAAATTAATTTAGGCTCAGATACTACTGTTTGCGGTAGCGAAATGATTGTTTTAAATGCTGGAAACGCTGGTTCAGAATTTCTTTGGTCAAATGATGAAACTACACAAACAATAATTGCCGATACTCTAGGATTGGGTTATGGCAACTATAATTACACAGTAGAAGTTACAACAGAATATGGATGTACAAACACTGACGGTATTGAGATAGAATTTAAAAACTGTACAGGAATTGATGAAAACAACTTAGTGGAAATTCGTATCTACCCTAACCCTTCAAGTGGTATTTTTAATATTGAACTTGTTAGTAATACTAATAACCCTGTTGATATTAAAGTTGTAAACATTACTGGAAAAACAGTATTTAACATCAATAGGATGGCTGTATCAGGTAAACGTACTGAGCAAATTGATATAAGTAATTTTGCTGATGGTAATTATACTATTGTAGTTACAAATAAAGGTATTTCAACGGTTAGGAAGATTGTTTTAAGGAAGTAGGAAATAATATAAGGGGAAAAGAAACAATTTATATCGGTAATATGGGGTTATTTTGATGAAGTCTTTACATAACAAGAAGCCTCAATTTCTGCAAAAAAACCTTTTCCGTCTTCACTTTCAATTGTACAAATGCCACCTATGGAATTAATACGGCTAATAGAATTATCAAGTCCCATTCCCTTTTTTGGTAAATTGAGCATTGATTGATAATTAAAACCTATCCCATTATCCTTGTAAGTCAATAATAATTTATTATTATTTTCAGCAAGGGTAATATTAACTTCTGTAGCTTCGGCATGTTTTAATGTATTGTTAATCATCTCGGTTAGCATTCGGTAAAGTGTTATTTCAAGTAATAAAGTGGTTATGTGTTGATTATTGTAATTTCGTTTTATTTGCTACCCACTATAAACAACATGGAGCCAAAATAACTATACCTCCATACACAAATATTTAATCTCAATATAATCTTCTACTCCATACTTGGAACCTTCACGCCCAAAGCCACTTTCTTTTATTCCACCAAAAGGTGCTACTGTAGTAGAAATCATACCGGTATTAATGCCAACTATGCCATATTCAAGTGCCTCGGCAACCCTCCATATTTGCGAATTATTATTACCGTAAAAATATGAAGCGAGTCCGAATGGAGTGTCATTTGCTTTTTCAATTACTTCCTCTTCGGTTTCAAATTTAAAAACAGGAGCTATAGGGCCAAATATTTCCTCATTAAAAACACGCATATCAATATTTACATTCGATAAAATTGTTGGATAATATATGCCAGAATTATCCTCAAGCCGTTTTCCTCCACAAATTACTTTAGCCCCATTACTAACAGCCTCTTCTACCAAACCCTCCACAAAATTAATTGCATTTTCATCAATTAACGGACCTATATTAACACCTGATTCCATTCCATTTCCCAACTTTAATTTGGCAAGTTCTATCCTTAGTTTTTCATTAAATTTATCATAAATCTCAGATTGCACAAACAATCTATTGGAACAAACACAAGTTTGCCCTGCATTACGAAACTTAGAAGCTATAGCTCCTTGAACTGCTTTATCAATATCAGCATCATTAAAAACAATAAATGGTGCATTTCCTCCTAACTCCAAACTCAATTTCTTGACGGTATCCGCACACTGAGCCATCAAGAGTTTGCCAACAGCTGTTGATCCGGTAAACGATAGTTTTTTTACAATTGGATTCTCGGTTAGCTCCTTACCTATTACAGATGCTTTTTTTCCATGTACAACATTAATTACTCCCTTTGGAATTCCTGCTTCCTCGGCTAATACCACGAGTGCATTTGCCGATAATGGAGTTAGTTTGGCAGGTTTTAATACAACGGTGCAGCCTACGGCAAGCGCAGGAGCAACCTTTCGGGTAATCATTGAATTAGGAAAGTTCCATGGAGTAATTGCGGCCACAACTCCAATGGGTTGTTTTAGTATAATTATTCGCTTATCCGATTCATGCCCAGGGATAACATCCCCATATATTCTTCGAGCTTCTTCCGAAAACCATTCAACAAACGATGCTCCATATACTATTTCGCCTTTTGCTTCTTCAAATGGTTTTCCTTGTTCAAATGTTAATATTGTTGCTAGATCATCAATGTTTTCCAATTGCAGATCGTACCATCTCCTTAGCAATTTACTTCTTTTGTTAGCAGAATAATTTTTCCACACTTTAAATGCTTCACTTGCAGCCTCAATGGCTTCTCTGGTTTCTTTCTGCCCACAATCGGAAACTGTGGCCAGCAAACTATTGTCAAATGGATTGCTTACATCAAATGTATTTCCTGAGTATGCATTTACCCATTTACCATTTATGTAAGATTGATTTTTAAGTAAGCTACTATTTTTTAGTTTCATTGTTAGTATTTTTATGACAAAACAGTGTGTAATGCTTCATCGAATAATTTAACTGCATCATTTATTTGCGATTCGGTAACTATAAGAGGCGGAATCCACCGTATTATGTTTTTATAGGTTCCGCAACTTAACAATAACATGTTTCTTTTAATACATTCGCAAACAACTTTTTCGCAAGTATCACTATCAGGATTTCCATCAGCATCAGTAAATTCAACAGCAACCATTAACCCCAACCCTCTTACATCACCCATAACTGGGTAAGTAGTTTGTAAGTTTTGTAACATATATATCAATTGTTCACCTCTTTGGGTGCTATTATCTAACATATTGTCTTCCAATATTGCATCAACGGTAGCACATGCTGCTGCAATTGAAATAGCAGACCCACCTCCGTATGTGCCGCCATGTGTGCCGGGTGTCCATTTGTCCATTATATCTTTTGAAGAAGCTATGGCTGATACCGGTAACCCGCTTCCCAAACCTTTTGCCATAACTAAAATGTCAGGTTCAACGTTAGAATGTTCAAAACAAAACATTTTACCTGTACGTCCAAATCCACTTTGAATTTCATCCATAATTAACAGGATACCATACTCATCACAAACTTCTCTTAAGTGTTTCATATATGCTTTTGGAATTGGCACATAACCACCTTCGCCCATAACCGGCTCAATTATTATTGCTGCGGTTTCATCAGGAGCAGATTGCCCTTTGAGCAATAAGTCGAGTTGCTTTATGCAAAAATCAACAGTGGTTTTTTCATCCCATCCATAATAATATGCGTAAGGGGCTGGTGTAACAAATATTCCTGAAGTATGAGGAAAATATTTATGTCGATACACTGTTTTTGAAGTAGTCATTGCCATGGTTAAATGTGTTCTTCCATGAAACGATCCTTGCATAACTATAATATTATGCCTTCCCGTAGCATGTTTGGCTAGCTTTATACTGGCCTCAACTGCTTCTGCACCACTGTTTGAAATAAAAAACCTATTTAACCCTGCGGGAGTCAGTTTATTTAATTTCTCAACTAATTCTAGTGTAATTGATGGAATAACACAGTTCATCTGTCCAAAAAGCAATTTCTCCGATTGCTCCTTAATTCGTTTTACAATTTTAGGGTGACAATGACCCGTATTTACCACCCCAATACCTGATGTAAAATCAACATATTCATTATTATCCTTGTCGTAAAGGTAAATACCCCTTCCTCTTACAACTTCTATTTCTGTTAAGTGTGTCCAAACAGGCGACAATAATTCTTTAGGATTCATAACTTCATTTTTTTAATAAGTTTGCAAGATAGTATTATTTTTGTGTTTTTTATAACGATTTTCTTTTATAAAATATAGCATAGCGCATGAATTCTATTCATATGCAATAATCTAACTATATTGCGCAACTTTTAAAAATATAATTAAACTCACCACATGAAAAAAATCAAACTTTTTATTTTACTTTTATTACTTGGCAGTTTTGGCTTCGGCATAAGTTGGGCCATAAGCAATGGAGATCGCTCCGATAGAAAAACCCGAAATATGGTTGATACTAAGATCGATAACTGGCGATATTGGGTTGAAATGGCTGAACTAGGTTATGTTGATTTTAATCCGGATGTAAAAGCCGAACCTGGCATATATACCGGAAGTAAAATCAGGTCTTTAACAGTTATTACCGAAGACTCACCTGACGTTCCTGTTACAGAAATAAATTCCACACAAAGTGAGAATTCTATTTTTGTTGACCCAAGTAATCCGCAAGTAATATTAAACTCGAACAATTCTACACAAAACCCCGTTGGTAGCCTTTACGGTGCCAACGACTTATATTCATTTAACTCAGGCGAAAACTGGGAAGGTGAAGTTCAAGGAGCTGGAGGTGGAAACTCAGGTGACCCAACTACATCAATTGGCTTAAATGGTCGTTGGTATGTTAATTATATTGATAGTCCCGGCGGAATGGGGATTTCTTATAGCGATGATCAAGGTGTATCATGGACACCAAGTAGTGTTGCGCCAAACCCAGGAAGCTTAGCCGACAAAAACCATATGTGGATTGATAATAGTCTTGATAGCCCATATGAGGGTAATGTATATATTGCATGGACAAACTTTGGAGGTTCAAATGATAATGAAATTGCAATTAGCTATTCAGATGATGATGGTGTTACTTGGACTAGAAATGATAATATTAGTGCTGCTGTTAATGCAACAAATCATAACCAGGGGGTTAACATAGGAACTGGTCCTGATGGTGAGGTTTATGCTATTTGGGCAATTTATGACGGTTGGCCCACTGATGAAACAGCAATTGGCATGGCAAAATCATTTGATGGTGGCGCCACATGGGAACCTGCTGAAAGGGTTATAACTAATATTAGAGGGATTCGTACCTCCGAAACCAGTAAAAACATGCGTGTAAATTCATTTCCTGTTTGTGCTGTTGATTGCAGTAATGGACCTGACAGGGGTGCTATTTATATCACATGGGCAAATATTGGAACTCCGGGAATAAATACGGGATCAGATATTGATTCTTATGTAGTTAAATCAACTGATTTTGGAACTATCTGGTCTGATCCAATTAGAGTTAATCAGGATGAAGCAGGTTTGGGAAAAGAACATTATTTCCCTTGGATTACTTGTGACCCCTCAAATGGCATACTTAGTGTTATTTTTTATGATGACAGAAATGTAAGCAGCAATCAAGCTGAAACATTTTGCGCTAACTCTAATGATGGAGGATTAACCTGGGAAGATTTCAAAGTGAGTGATGTTTCATTCACACCTTCTCCAATACCCGGGCTTGCAGATAGTTATTTTGGTGATTATTTGGGTATTATTGCTCAGGATGGATGGGTTTACCCTGTTTGGACTGACAATCGTACCGGTTCAGCAATGACATATTGCTCACCATACCAAACAAATCCACTTAATCGACCTAGAGATTTTGTAGGCGTTGTAACATTTGAAACAGGAGAGTGTGATTTAACATGGTCATACGAAGAAGGTGAAAATTTCCTTAACTTTAAACTATATCGTGATGGTGAGTTTTTTGCAGAAACCAACGACACAACCTTTGTAGATAATCTTCCAAATTATGGGATCTATAATTATCAGGTTACAGCATTTTACACCGAAGATATGGAATCTAGTGCTGCCGGCACTTCGGTGCAATGGGGTGATGCTCACATTAGTGTAGATCCACTGTCATTAAGCGAAACATTATTAATCGACTCAATATCTACAAAATATATTACAGTTATAAATACCGGGCAACTAGATCTTGAATACGATATTACATCATTTGTAAACACTAAAAAAGAAACACTTGATTATTGTGATGCAAGTGGTGGTGGCGACGAGTATATTTCAATTGTTGAAGTTGGTGATATTTTAAACGAAACAGGAAGTAATGATTACAGCGACTATACAAATCTTTTAACAACAATGGAAGTTGGGAACTCGTATGAAATAATAATAACAAACGGAAATCCATACAGCTCTGACCAATGCGGAGTTTGGATAGACTGGGATCAAAATGGTGAATTTGATGAGGATATTGCATTTAGTAGCACTGGAAACGGGCCATATATTGGTATGATTACACCCCCAGAAGGAGCATCACCAGGTGAAACTCGTATGAGAGTGCGAATTATCTTTACCGGAGATTTACTACCATGCGGAACTACTACATATGGCGAAGTTGAAGATTATACAATTAACGTACAGAGTTGGCTTAACATTAATCCAAAAGAAGGTGTAGTGATGGTTGGCGACACCAACGTAATTGACGTTAATTTTGATTCTCACAACATGGATGCAGGACTTTATACTGCAACCGCTGTATTTACTACCAATGATCCTGATGCCAGTACTGTAAGTGTAGATATCAGCTTATTAATCAACAGTATTATTGTTGAAGCAAATTCAGATATTGATGGCGTATGTTTTGGTGGCGAAGTAACAATATCAAATGACGTTTATGGTACTTATGACACTTTGGTTTACTCTTGGACATCAATACCTGAAGGTTTTGTTTCTAACACATCAACAATAACAGTAATGCCCGAAGTGCCAACATGGTATTTTATTTTGGTAAGTGATACTATTGGAAATAGTGCTCAAGATTCGTTATTTATTGATGTTTACGAACTCCCAATTGTTAATATTGGTACCAACACTAACATATGCGGTAACACCACATGGCTATTAGATGCCGGAAATGCAGGGTCGACTTATTTATGGTCCACAGGTGATACTACTCAAACTATATTAGCCACAGGCACGGGCGAAACAATGTTCTGGGCTGAGGTTACAACAGCAAATTATTGTTCATCAAGTGATACAGTTTACCTAAATTTTGTTGATTTACCTGAAATTAATCTTGGAGCAGACACAACTGTTTGTGGAGATGTAACTATCACACTTGATGCCGGTAATCCGGGATCTACATATTTATGGTCAAACAACGAAACCACCCAAACAATTACTGTAGACACTCTTCAGTTTGGATATGGAATACATAATATTTTTGTTGAAGTTACAACCGAATATGGTTGCTCTAATAGTGGGGGTATTACAGTTGAGTTTACAGATTGTACCAGAATCAATGAACTTAACTCAGTAGGTATAAGCATATATCCTAATCCATCAAATGGCATCTTTAACATATTACTAAAGTCAGACAAGAGTGTTGATGCTCAGCTTTTTGTATTTAGCAATACGGGCAGTGTGGTTTACGAACAAAGTAATATCTCCCTTAAAGGAGAAACAGATTTAAGAATTGACATTAGCAATAATGCACCTGGAACCTATACTCTAATTATAAAGAATAAGTTGGGTGTTATTAATAGAAAACTAATTATTAAATAGTGGCTTATAGACACTAAATAAACACTTTGTTATCTAATCCATAAAAAATTATTTTTTCCTAATCAGGAAACAACCATTTTGCTATTTTTCATGTCCATAGTAACAATTGCATATAAATAATTAAGTATGTGACAGTAAATAGTTTAGAATCTTAATATTTTACTTGTTTTTGCCATATAATCATGTTTTTTTGTTAAAAAATAATTATACTTGCAAACTCAAATAATAGACATTTTATAAACCATTGTAAATAAATAAATTATGAAGAATTTATTACTTTTTGTAACCGCTTTATTAATTAGCGGAATCGTTTTTGCCGGCGATGGATTTTCGGTTAAATATTCACAAACTACTGAAAGCAACCGTCAGTTATCATTCACGCTAGGTGAATATAACATCGAAAACACAACAATTGATGGTAAAACATATTCAACAATTGTTTTTGATGGACAAATTACAACAAAACAAAAAGGATGGGCTGAGCTTCCATTTATTAGCAGTTCTATTCAAATTTCTAATCTTAATAATATTGATGTAAATGTAGAAAATACTAATTATATTGATATTAATCTTGATTATCCTTTGCTTCCATCTCGCGGAGTAATATATCGTAATCAAGACCCTAGCAGCATTGCTTATGAAATAGATGAAGCCTCTATAACTGACTCTTGGTTTCCAAAATCAATCATAACCGCTGATCAACCATACATCTTGCGAGATGTAAGAGGTACTAACATTAAAGTATTTCCTTTTCGCTATAATGCCGCACAAAATACACTTAGGGTTTACACTCAGGTTGATGTAAGTGTAGTTGATAATAATTCGCAATCTATAAATCCTAAAACCAATATTAGCACTACTACTCTACGCGAAATGCCAGCCATGTATAGAAGCATTTTTATAAATTACGGACAAGATTCTAGAGAAGATTTAAGCAATGGTGAATACGGAGATCTGTTAGTTATTTGTACTGAAAGAGACGAGGAAGCAATTGCCCCATTTATTGAGTGGAAAAAAGAAAAAGGTTTTAATGTGGAACTAGAAGTTGTTGAAGTTGCAACTAATGTAAAATCATTAGTTCAAGATGCATACGACAACAATAATGACTTATTGTACGTACAACTGGTTGGCGACTGGGCCGATATTAAATGTGACCTTGGTGGCGGTGCTAATGCTCCTATGGATCCTATGTTGGGTTGCGTTGAAGGTAGTGATTATTATCCTGAAATAGCTGTTGGTCGTTTTTCGGGCAGCTCGCCTGAGCACATAACCGTACAGGTAAATAAAGCCATAAACTACGAAAAAATGCCACTAGAAGATGCTGAATGGTATAGCCATGCTCTTGGGATAGGCAGTGATGAAGGTTCGAGTAATGGTGATGACAGTGAAATGGACAAAGAACATGTTCAAATTATATATGATAATAAGCTTGAAGTATTTAGCTATGACCAAAACTACACATCATATGCTCCAGGGGCAAACTCAGGACAAGTAACCACTGCAGTTGAAGAAGGCGTGAGTATAATTAATTATTGTGGTCATGGTTCCCAAACATCTTGGGTAACTTCTGGTTTTAATATTTCCAATGTTAATTCATTGTCAAATGGCGAAAAGCTACCCTTTATATTTTCAGTTGCCTGTGTTAATGGTGCATTTCATAGTGGTGAATGCTTTGCTGAGTCATGGCTAAAGAAAGATGGTGGTGGAGCTGTTATTGCTCTAATGGCTACTATTAATCAGCCTTGGCAGCCTCCAATGCGTGGTCAAGATTATTTTAACGATATATTAACTGGCGGTTACGATTATGATAACAACCCAGGTAGTGGTACAAATACAGAAGAAGGACGTTCCTTTATAGGTAGTATAGTAACAAATGGTTTAATATTAATGTATGCTGAATCAAGCGGAGGCGATGATTTAGAAACTATACAAACTTGGACTACTTTTGGCGATTGCTCAATGCAAGTGCGTACAATAGCCCCTTCAGAGCTTAGTCTTAGTAACGACGTTATTATTAGCGGAATAGATTTTACAACAACCGTAACTAGCGATGGAAATCCTGTTTCTGGTGCTATGATTGCTATTTCACAAGCTAATGGCGAACTATACTATTCAGCAGTTAGTGATGAGAATGGTGAAATAACCATCACTCACGAATTACTGCCTGGTGATGCAAAATTGGTTGTTACAGCATTTAATACTCAAACCATTTATCAAGACATTATGGTTATTTCTCCTGATGGTGCATATTTGGTAATTGATGGTTTTGAAATGAATACTGATGATGGGTTAGTATACTATGATTCAGAAGTTACTATGAATATTACTCTAGTAAATTTAGGAAGTGTTGTTACCAACGATGTAACAATTACATTAACTTCAGAAGATGATGATTACTGCACATTATTATCAGCTTTAACAATTAATGTTGGTAGCATTAACCCAGATGAAAGTATTACAATTGAAGATGCATTTATGTTTGCCATTGGCGATGATGTCCCCAATCAACACAATGTTAATTTAAGCTTTGATATTATGGATTCTTCAGATGAAATTTGGCAAAGCGACATTGCTTTTAGAGTAAGTGCTCCTGAAATGGAGATTAATTTTATAGAAATAAACGATACCGAAGGTGGAAATGGCAATGGACGTCTAGATGCTGGGGAAACAGCCATTTTAACATATGATGCAATAAATATGGGTGGTGCAAACTCAACCGATGCTCAAATATATCTAAACTCATCAAGTGAGTACATAACCATAGTTACTTCTGTAGTTGATTTAGGAATTATTGATTCTGAAACAGGTATTGAAGCATCTTTTGAAATAGTTGTTGCTGATGATGCACCAGTAGGGGTTATGGCTAATTTTTCTGCAGATTTAGTAGCTGGAAATTACAATTCTAATTATACAATGATGCTTTCATTAGGATTAGTTGTTGAAGATTGGGAAACAGGTGACTTCACACATTTTGATTGGCAATTTGAAGATGATGGCGATTGGGTAATAATAGATAATGATGTGTATGAAGGATCATTCTCTGCAAAATCAGGATCAATTGATGATGAACAGGCATCTACCATAAGTATTGATGTAAGCGTTCCTATGGTAACAACTGTTAGCTTTTACGTTAAGGTAAGTTCAGAAAGTGGATATGATAAGTTAAGCTTTAAAATAGATGGTGCTGTACAAGAAGCATGGTCGGGAGAGGAAGCGTGGTCTTTAAAAGAATTTGACGTAACCGAGGGTGATCATACCTTTGCTTGGGAATATAGCAAAGATGGTAGCGTGGGTAATGGTAGCGACTGTGCTTGGATTGATTATATTATTCTTCCGGGAGCAACAAGTGCTGCCCCGCTATTTGCTGATTTTACTGTTGATGATCAAGATGTTTGCGATGGTGAAGCAGCAAACTTTTCAGTAAGCTCTATTGGAGATGTTACCAGTCATGTTTGGGAATTTGAAGGAGGTGATCCTGAAACTTCTGATGAAGAAAACCCAATAATCAACTACCCAACTCCTGGAGTTTATTCTGTAAGCTTAACTGTTAGTGATGGAATAAACGAAAACACCATGATTAAAGAAGAATATATTACAGTTTACAACTGTACAGATATTATTGATACATATCAGTTAAATGTTAAAATATACCCAAATCCAAACAATGGTACCTTTACAATAAACACCAATCAAAGTGCTAAAGTAGAAGTTTTTAATACTATTGGACATGTTGTTTATACTAAAAGCATTACTGATAGTGAAACCATTAAACTAGATACTCAAGCTGAAGGAATCTATTTTGTAAGAATTGAAACAGAAACAGAAAATGTAGTCCGCAAAATTATTGTTAGACGATAGTTTCTTTATAACTTAAATATTGCAGGATGTTATGGCTTTGGCTGTAACATCCTTTTTTTTACTTTTGTAAATAATTTTAAAAATAATTTAATGATGAAACAACATAAATTTAGCCTTTCGGGAAATATTATTGACCTGAAAGCAAACACAATATATAAAGGCACAGTACATGTCGAAAATGGAATAATTTCTAAAATAGTAAAAGAAGAAGTAAAAGAAGATCAATATATTTTGCCCGGGCTCATCGATTCACACATCCACATCGAAAGCTCTATGCTTATACCATCTGAATTTGCTAAACTAGCTGTTGTACACGGAACAGTTGCAACAGTTTCAGACCCCCATGAAATAGCAAATGTACTTGGTATTGATGGCGTAAAATATATGATTTCAAATGGAAATAAGGTTCCTTTTAAGTTTTACTTTGGAGCGTCGGCATGTGTGCCGGCAACTCCTTTCGAAACTTCAGGATTTCAATTCAATGAGGCTGAAATGGAAGAGCTTTTGGGAATGAAAGAAATAAAATACCTATCAGAAATGATGAATTTTCCGGGTGTAATAAATCGTGATCCTTGGGAAATGAAAAAAATTGAAATTGCCAAAAAGCACAACAAGCCAGTAGATGGTCATGCCCCGGGTGTAAGTGGTGAGGATGCCAAAAAATATGCCGAAGCCGGTGTTACAACCGACCATGAGTGCTTTACAATGCACGAAGCTTTAGATAAAATTGCCTACGGAATGAAAATTCAGATTAGAGAAGGTAGCGCAGCAAAGAACTTTGATGAACTAGTGGATTTGATGAAAGACCATTCCGACAAAGTTCTTTTTTGTTCAGATGACAAACACCCCAACGATCTTGTAGTAGGGCACATCAACGAACTAGTTATCCGTGCAATAAAGAGAGGGTATGAGCCACTTAAAGTTCTTCGTAGCGTAATATTAAACCCAATTGAGCATTACGCACTAGAAGTAGGAACACTGCAACTAAACGATCATGCAGATATGATTGTTGTCGATAATCTGGAAAACTTTAACGTTAAGCAAACATATGTTAATGGTATACTTGTAGCCGAAAATGGCAAAACATATATTGATTCAATCCCCGAAGATCAGCCAAATAATTTTCATGCAGTTGCTATTACTAAAGATGATCTAAAAGTTGAACCTAATGGCAATAAATTAAAGGTAATTGAAGCATATGACGGACAGCTTGTAACTGGCTTTTTATCAGAAGATTATGTGGTTAAAGACAACAATGTGATTAGCGATATTGAAAATGATATATTAAAAATGGTTGTTTTAAACAGATATGAAAAAGCTAAGCCTGCCATCGCCTTTATCAAAAACTTCAATATTAAAGATGGCGCAATAGCATCCAGTGTAGCACATGATAGCCACAATATTGTTGCCGTTGGCACAAGCGATGAAGCTATTACAAAAGCAATTAACCTTGTTATTGCTGAGGGTGGTGGAATTTCATTGATTAATAAAAATAACGAAAAAACACTTCCATTACCTGTCGCCGGACTAATGTCAACTTGCGATGGTTACAAAGTGGCAAATCACTACCATATACTCGATGAAGAAGTTCATAAAATGGGATCAACATTACGAGCGCCATACATGACATTGTCATTTATGGCATTACTTGTTATTCCGGAACTTAAATTAAGTGATAAAGGGCTTTTTGATGGCATCAAGTTTAGCTTCACTAACTTATTTGAGTAATGCCTAGAAAATTAGATATACCAATTATAATTCCATATTACCGATAAATAAATTGAATTGTTTTTTTCTTTATTGAGACAGAAAATATTTGAATAGCCATAGCTATGGAAATATTTTCTAACGAATAGAAAGGTAAAAAGAAACGATATATATCGGTAATTTGGAGTTGTAGTTGGTATTAATTCTATTTTTCTATTTTTTCAATAATTGATTTTTTAAAACTATCAAGATCAATGGTTACTTTTTTGGGGTCAATATCCTTGTAGTTTGTGATAGCCTTTTCAATAAAAATATTTTGTTTTTCATAATTACGACAAGCGTCGCACATTGATTTATGAACTTTCAACTGTATTCTTTCAACCGAAGATAGTTTAAATTGCATTTTTTTCTCAATAAGCTCAGTAGCTTTTAAACAGGAGAGAAATAATATATGCATTAATTTTTTCATTGTTCTAATTATCTTGAAACCAGTTATTCTCGATGCATTCACGTAATTGTAATTTTGCTCTGTGCATTATCTGCCAGTAATTAGAAGGGGTAATACCCAATTCCTGACAAATTTCCTCACCTTTTTTACTCATCAAGTATTTAAGCTTAACACTTAGGCTCCATTTTTCGGGTAGTGCTTCAATACACTCTTTTAGTATTTCATTAAAATCGACATTATCAAGCAAATGGAGGTCATCAATATCCCAATTATCAGGTTTTTTATCCAGCTTCCATTCACCATCATCAGTAAAAAACTTTGAAGATGTTTGGTTATCATAGTTATACGGACGCACTACTTTTGCACGATAATGATCAATAATTTTATATTTGAGTATTGAAAACAGCCATGTTTTAGGAGAGCTATCACCCTTAAAAGAATCAAATTTCTCGGCAGCAGCCAAAAATGTATCCTGAACCAGATCCTTTGCCTGCTCAACATCAGACACTTTATATGATGCCCACGAAAATAATTCATCAGTATACTGATTTACCAATTGAGTTATGTTAATATCATTTTTAGTTTCCATTTTTGCTTTTAAGTAGCCAAATAAGAAACAAAACTAATAAAGAAATGGTTCTACTTCCATTTAAATGATATTATTTTTATGGTTTAATGATAAAATACAACTTTCCAACAGGTACTTTTGCCTCTATTATTACCTTGACTTCTACGTAAGGTTTACACAGCAATGGAAACAAAATAAGCAATAGCGGCAACAGTAGCAATAGAAACAACAGTAACAAAAAACTCACTGCAACATATTTCCAATTTTAATCCCAAAGTAAATTGTTCGTGGATTTATCGGACCATAAATATAACCGGGATCACGATCAACACCTTCATCAAAATCATTTTGATACGAGTTAAAAATATTTTTTATACCGGCAAACAACTGCATACTTGCTCCATTAATTTTAGTTGTATATTGAATTTTAAATCCTAAATCGCAGAACGAACCCGTTTTTATCAGTTCACCTAATTCGGGATCTGGCACGTTAACCCCAAAATAAGGCACTAGCATTGAGCCTGTATAATTAAAAGTTGATGAAATATACCAAGCCTTGGATAAGTTCCAATCAGCAGAAAAATAACCATAGGCATTTGGTGTACGCAAAAATGCTGATTCATTAAATTCTTGTGCTTCTTCGTAGTAACTTTGCTGAATAGTAGCACCTGCTTTAATTGAAAAATTATAAGTAGTTACAACATTTAGCTCCAAGTTTACACCATTAACAATAGCCCCCTTTTCTGCATTAATTCGTGTATAAATAACCGTACCATTTTCATCAGGCTCGCCATAAGTATTTGTAAAAGGATTATTTATTCTGGTGTAGAAACCTTCAATTAGCAATCCTGTATAAAGCTGGCCTAACTGTTTATTAAAGTCTAAAGAAGCCATAATGCTATAACTATTTTCTTGTTTCAGATTTGGGTCATTTTGATGAATAACCCTTCTTGACCCAGAGGTTTCAATGTGCAAATCTTCATCAAATATTTGTGGTGCTCTGTAACCTTGCGAATAGCTTAATCGGGCTTGCAAATATTCTCTAATATCATAAAGAAGACTAACTCTGGGAATTATCACATCGCCAGTGGTTGCTTCATTATTAAAAATGCTATTATCGGTAACTTGATAGTGATCATAACGAAGACCCAACGTTGTTTGAAACCTGTTAATTGTAAACTCGTATTGTCCAAAAATACTTGATGTTGAGGTTTGTTGATCGGCAATGGTAACATTATCAGTATGAGGAATATACTGAATTGTATCCTCCACAATAACTGCATTGTCAATATCTGGGTAACCCAACTTTACATCTTTTAGCCATTCGCCACGGGTTTCAACACCAAGTATTGCCTTCGAACTACCAAAATTGGCATTATAAGTGGCTCCAAGATTATAGGTTGCATTATCAGTATTACCATAATCTTTAAGCGACTGGTTAGCACCGTAATACGAATCTCTATCTATAAACTGACCGGCAGCAAAAACAGAAAGCATGTCGTTTGTACGGAAAAACTGATCAAATGTAAGAGCAGTAGTGGTGAGGTTGTGTTCAACTGCTTCGGCAATATTAGCTTCATGTACCGGATAATCAAATTTATCACCACCACGACGTTTTTCGCGGATATTAAAAAAGTCTAATGCAAGTTTGTTTCGAGCGCTAAAGCGATGAAATAATCGTGAGCCAATTGTAGTATTTAGTAGTGATGCTATTTCAGAAAAATGATCATCATTGGCATCAAATGGTTGACGATTTCTGTAAAAACCATACACCGCCATTCCGGTTCTATTATCAGAAGAAACAAGAGATGAATTCATGTTTATTGAATTGTCGCCGGCAGGATCACCCGACCCATCAACACCAACACCTATTAAGCCACTATTAATCCCAAATTCGTATGTATTATTTATTGGATCTTTTAGAATTATATTTATGGTTCCTGCTATGGCATTACTACCATAAAGTGCCGATCCTCCACCTCTGATTACCTCTACCCTCTCAATCATATTTGTGGGAATTAACTCCAAACCATAAACTCCGGCAAGTCCGCTAAAAATTGGACGGCTATTTATTAATATTTGCGAATATGAGCCTTCCATACCATTCATGCGAACCTGAGTAAATCCACAGTTTTGGCAATCGTTTTCCATGCGTAACCCAGGGCAAAAATTTAAGCCTTCGCTCAAGGTAACCATATCTCCGGTTCTGAAAATTTTATTGCTTATTGTATTTACTATTGTGGATGATTCGGTACGATTTTTTTCATTTCTATCGCCGGTTATTACAACTTCATCCAGACCAAGCACATCTTCTTCCAATTCAAACTTTACACTAATTGTTAAATCTTCTTTGGTTGTAATTACCTTTTCTATTGTTTTGTATCCTACTGACTGAGCTCTAATGCTAAGCTCGCCAATGGGTAGGTTAATCATTATATAATGGCCGGTTTCGTCGGTTGTTGTTCCAATGGTGGTTCCTACAATACTTATGGTAACATATGGAATATGTTCGCCACAGCAAACCACATGACCAACAATATTGGCATCTGTACGATTTTTTTGTGCTTTTGCAGATATTAATAACGTAAATATAATTATTGATAATATTATGTACTTTTTCATTTTATTGTTTATTGTTTGCTGCTAACTCCAGAGATTGATGCAAATTATTTGATTTATGGATTTTTGTTTCCTACATATCTCAATGATTATCGCAGATAATTTGTTTGTGGGTTTTTATTTCCGCAGATTTCACAGATATATTATGAGTATTAATATCTCAAAAAATCTCAAAGGTATTTGTCATCTTGTATTTTAAAATCAAGAAGAAATCCCTGAAATGAAAAGCCAAAAAAAATATCAAACGGTAAATAAAAAATGGAATATCATAACATTTAAAACCTAGCCTACATAATTAATAAAAAATGAAAAAACACTTATTAACATCATCATATCAGCATTTTAGATAAGGTAGTATCATTATTCGTTTTTGTCATTTTTTACTAAAGCGCATTTATTTTAACGTATCTGCTTCGTTGCTAATCCTTTGAAATAGGAAGCTATATCGTCAGGCTTCGACGCCTCACATCTGCATCAAACTAAATGCATGAATTATTCAGGCTAATAAGATATTAAATGAAATAAATAAATTGCTCCAAATAAATTATATTAAGGAAGGTGGTGCTCTGCTGGAGTTAAATGAATATCTTTTTGAAATAACTGCTCTATCACTAGTAAACAGAAAATTATCAAAGTTAGTAATGGGGATTACTTTTACTTTAGGTTGTGTATTATTTGTATTATAATTATTGCTAAAAAGCAACAATAATTCTAATTTTGAATGGTGGTGTGATTTGTATGGCTTATCATCATTTTGTTTATTAAAAGGGTGGGCGTGTGAAATAACTTTACCCTCAGATGTAACATGTGAATGATAAAAAAATGAGTTATTGACTAATATAAAACCATATATAATCAGCAACAAAACAACTGATGTTGAATTAAATATTTTATGTGTATTTTGTTTTAACATTAGATTGCAAAAATATGATATTGTGAACTATATTTGTATACCTAATGGTTGGTAGTTTATACCAATTATAATTCCATATTACCGATAAATAAATTGAATTGTTTTTTTCTTTATTGAGGCAGAAAATATTTGAATAGCCATAGCTATTGAAATATTTTCTAACAAATAGAAAGGGAAAAAGAAACGATTTATATCGGTAATTTGGAGTTGTAGTTGGTATTATTGTAATAAAGCAACAAAAGCCAACCTGAGAAGGTCGGCTTTTGTATAATTATCTATCCTATACGAGGAAAGATTTACTATTTGTTAGTATTTTACAATAATTAAACCACTACGCGGTGATATCTATCTCCGTAAATTACTGTGTAAGTTTACTCAGCAACTTCCACTTCAACCGGAGTTTCAACTTCTTCAACTTCCACAACCACCACTGGTTTTTCAGTAACAAGTGTCATTTCATCAATTAAGTTAGTTGCTCCAGCAAATTTGTCAATGATGAACATTACGTAGCGAATGTCAACATTAATAGTACGTTGTAGTTCAGGTTCGAAAGCAATATCACCACTCATGGCTTCCCAGTTGCCATCAAAAGCAAGGCCTATTAACTCACCATTTCCATTAATTACAGGGCTTCCTGAATTACCACCAGTAATATCGTGATCTGTTAGGAAACACACTTTCATAACATCACCTTCACCATATTGCCCGTAATCCTTTGCTTCATATAACTCTTTAAGTTTTGCAGGAACAATGAACTCCCAATTATCAGGATCTTCTTTTTGCATAATACCATCCATTGTTGTAAAATACTCATAATGAATAGCATCGGCAGGATAATAATCCTGAACAGTTCCGTATGAAAGACGCATTGTAAAGTTTGCATCAGGAGAATAATTTTTATCAGGATTCATTGCTTGCAAACCTGCTATGTATAAACGATGACCTTTAGCAAGTTTATCATCTGCCTCTTTCATTTTAGCTAAAGTTGCACGGTAATTATCAAAAAAGGCTTTAACAGCAATCATAGCTGGATCTTTCTCCAATTTCTTTTTATTAGGATTACTTAAAAATGCTTCAACTTTATCTTTACTTGCAAACATAGATTTACTAAACACATAATCTGCATATTTGCTATAATCACCTTTAAATTTACTATCCATTTTTAGTAAATACGCAGGCTGTTGATCTAAGGGCACATTTTCATGATACATCTGCATCATTGCAGCAAATAAATTATGATCTATGGGCTCATTATAATCCTTAAAATAATCATCAACACCGCCTTTTAATCTGTTAACAGCTTTTGCAACATCTTCGGAAGTTGACTTTTTATCCTCAAGCTCTTTGCTAAGACTGCTATACTTATAAGCATATCCTAAAATTTCAGATCCACGGTAAATTGCTTCGCGGAAATAAGTTTGTGCCAAAGCATATTGTCCGAGTACATCATAAGCATCGCCAATAAGTACTAGGGCATCACCATAAATCAGTTTCTGATCCGCATTAGCATTAAGCCAATTTTGAAATTCAGCTTCTTCCTGCTGCTTCTTCCCTTTTACATTAAGGCGCTTTAACCCTTTTGTTTGTCCGATAAAGTACTTCCAGTAATTAGCTGTGTGAGCATGTTTTGTTGCATATTGTAAACGTACTGCTTCGTCAGCATCCATACCTACACGAAAGGTGGCAAGTTTTTCTTCGCGGATTTTAACAACAGAAGGATTTGTTGTATTTATTGCTAAATCAACACCAAATGATGATAAATATCTATCAGTACCACCTGGATAACCCATAATCATAGCAAAATCATCCTGCTCAACACCAGCAATATTTATAGGTAAAAAATGTTTTGATTTGAGAGGTACATTTTCTTCGGCATAAGTTGCTGGTTTTCCATCAGGAGCAGTATAAACTCTAAACATAGAAAAATCACCAGTATGACGAGGCCACATCCAGTTATCTGTATCAGCACCAAATTTCCCTATTGATTCAGGAGGAGTACCTACCAAACGAATATCAGTAAATGTTTCGTAAACAAAAAGATAGTACTCATTACCGCCAAAAAACGAAACTACTCTTGCTGTTAAATCTGAATCTTCTGTAATTTTATTTGAAATCTCATCAGAGTGCTCTTTAATTAGTTTATTTCTATCCAACTCTGACATATCAGAAGTAATTCCTTCAAGTACAACATCAGTAACATCCTTCATGTAATCAAGAAACTTAACAGTAAGTCCCTCAACTGGAATTTCCTCACCCTTATTCATCGCCCAAAACCCGTCATCCAGGTAATTTGCTTCGGGAGTACTCACTTTTTGTATGGATCCGTATCCACAGTGATGGTTTGTTAGTAACAGTCCTTCAGGTGAAATAATTTCACCGGTACAACCTCTACCAAAAATGGTAATGGCATCTTTAATACTAGAGTGATTAACATTGTAAATATCTTCGGCAGTAAGCTTCAGACCCATTTCTTGCATTTCTGCAATATTCTTATTTATTAGCATTGGAATCCACATTCCTTCATCAGCCCTCGATGCAGGATTAAATCCTAATATCAAGGCAATTACGGCTATTAATAATTTCTTCATTTTTATGTATTTATTTATGTTTTATTTTAACTATTACACAAATTTATCTCCCTTTGCTTCTCTAACATCATCAACAAATTGTCTTATTTGCTGTTCCTCTTCTTTCTTACAAACCAAAAGAGTTCCTTCTTCTTCAACAACAATATAATCATCCAACCCTTGAAGCACAACTAGTTTTTTATCAGGTACATTTACAATACAATTTTTAGTGTTGTAAAGCATAACATTACTACCTACAACTGTATTTTCATTCTCATCTTTATCTCTGATCGTGTACAACGATCCCCATGTTCCCAAATCAGACCATCCAAAATCAACTGCTAACGTATAAACATTTTTTGCTTTTTCCAGAATACCGTAGTCGATGGAAATATTTTCGCAAACAGCATAGGTTTCTGAAATAAATGCCTCTTCTTCGTTGGTATTATATTTCCCAATACCTTTTTCAAAAAGCGTATCTACATCGGTAAGCAACTCGGTAAATGCTCCCATAATACTTTTAAGCGACCAAATAAAAATACCTGAATTCCACAAAAAGTCGCCACTTGCCAAAAATTCTTTTGCAACATCAATGGTTGGTTTTTCGGTAAACTTTTTAACTTTATGCATTGGAACACTATCCGCATAAGCATTTTCTTTTAAGTATTGTATGTAACCATATCCGGTATCAGGGCGGCTTGGTTTAATACCCAAAGTTAATAGCCAATCATTTTCCTGAGCTGCTCTAATGGCTGTTTTTATGTTTGCCACAAACTCATCTTCCATTAAAATAATATGATCAGAAGGAGCAACAACAACCATTGCATCTGGATTTTCTTGCTTAATTTTATAGTTGGCATATGCAACACACGGTGCTGTATTACGGCGCGAAGGCTCGCAAAGAACCTGTTTTTCAGTTAACTCAGGTAGTTGCTCCAGCACCAAATCTTTATAAATTTCGTTGGTTACAACAAGTACATTTTCAGGAGGACAAATGTTAGCAAATCGCTCAAATGTGAGCCTAATAAGAGTTTTGCCTACACCCAACACATCAATAAACTGTTTTGGACGCGAAGTTTTGCTCATTGGCCAAAAACGGGCACCTACTCCGCCTGCCATTATTACGCAATAATTATTTTTATTCATGAATTTTATATTTGATGTGGCATTATAACCGTATTAAAAAAGGGACTCCAAAAATACAAAACTCCTTGATATATATGTGTATAAATAAGAAAACATTTCATAAAACTCTAATCTTTAAGCTCCACAACTGGTGTTAGAGGATGAAATAAATACTGCTTATTATTTTGCATATTTAGGCATAGGTATCGTGTTCTTCGCTTTTTTCCTTTTTTAAATTGAACACCCTTTTCTGTTTCAAATAATGTGTTTTCTGTAATATCCTCAAGGGAGATTCCAAAACTACATGAATCATATTTTTTTAAAACACGTGTTAATTGTAATTCAGATGTGCTAGATGCCTTACTATTGATGATGCTTTGTGATAATACTTCATGAATATCATCAGGAAATATATTATTTTTTAACACAACCTTCATTAACTTTCGATACTCGTTTTTCCATTCAACTCCGTGAGGAGCAACTCTGTTTTGATGAGCCTCCCATACATTTAGGTGTGCCATTTCGTGAACAAAAGTAATTAAGAAAGCATACTGGTTTAGATCGTGATTAATACTTATGCGATGATTTGAATAACGAATAGGAGGTCGGTAATCACCTAATTTACTTTTCCTTCCTTGGGTAATTTTAAGATGTACTTTTTTTTGCACAATCCATTTCATAACCTGCTTTACAGATTTTTCGGGAAGGTACTCTACTAGTATTTCATCGTCTTTCATTAAGCTGACAAAGATAATAAATATGGGTTCTACTGTGATTTTAATGGGTAATTAAAATAATCAGTATTTCTTATTATATTTGGTTATTTGTCAGAAGCTGGAAGTCCGAAGATGGAAGTATTTGAACTTCTGACTTCTAGCTTCTGACTTCTAGCCAATATTTTAATATAATATACATATTACAATTATCATTTTTATTATACCACTAAAATTGCAGTAGTACCTAAATATGAATAATTATCAGTTGAAATGTAATTATTACTCCATTCTGAGCAATCACAATCCTTTTTCTTTCGTTTTGTAGGACGATATCCTTTTTTACTTGTGCTACATGATGAAAAAACAATCGTAAAACATAGTAAAAGTAATACTGCAAGTCGTTTAAGTGACTTGATTTTGGCTAAAAAAGCAATATTAAAATGCATCTCTAATTTTTTAGATATTTTTGCGTTAGTATTAAAACGGCAGATTAAAAATCTTGTTGTTTGTTAGTAAAAAATCTTTTTGTGTAACTTAGCCGATATAAAAATGTCATTTTTTGGCATTATTAATCATGCTAAATTAACAACTTAAGTTATGGCTCTTATACGAGAAATAGGTGATTATGTGGTACTAATGGCTGAAACCTTTAAACGTCCTGATAAAGGCAAAGTTTTTAGAAGACAGTTATTTATTGATTTTCAGGCACTTGGCGTGGACTCAATAGGAATTATTGCATTTATATCATTATTTACTGGAGGAATTATTGCAATGCAAATGGCCTATAATATTAACAATCCGCTTGTGCCATTATATTTGGTTGGATACACTACCAAGCAAATGATGATTCTGGAAATATCGCCAACAATAATGAGTTTGATACTTGCCGGCAAAGTGGGATCAAGTATAGCTTCAGAGATTGGCACCATGCGCGTTACCGAACAGATTGATGCATTAAAAGTAATGGGCATAAATCCTGCAAACTACTTAATACTACCAAAAATTACTGCTGCAATGCTTTTCTTTCCATTATTAACTATTTTTTCAATTTCAATTGGACTAGCTGGTGGATTATTAGCCGTTTTTATTACCGGGTCGGTAACAACAACTGACTTTATTGATGGTTTACAAGCATGGTTTGTTGCATCTGACATTTTTTATGCATTAACAAAATCGTTGGTTTTTGCTTTTATAATTACTTCTGTTTCCGGTTTCAAAGGGTACAACCTTACTGGGGGATCAGTTGCTGTTGGTAGAGCTAGCACATCAGCTGTAGTTTCGAGCAGCATACTAATAATTATTTTCGACCTTATACTTACACAGATGTTACTAACATGATTGAAGTTAATAATATATCCAAATCGTTTAGTGACCAACAGGTGCTAAAAAACATATCCACAACTTTTGAAAAAGGTAAAACCAACCTAATAATTGGGCAAAGTGGATCAGGCAAAACTGTGTTAATGAAATGCTGTATTGGCTTATTTAACATTGATGAAGGTGATATCACCTTTGATGGGAGGTGTTTTTCGGCACTCAAGGAGAAAAAGAAAAAGGATACTAGAAAAGAAATGGGAGTGCTTTTTCAGGGTGGTGCATTATTTGATTCATTCACTGTAGAAGAAAATATTATGTTTCCATTAAATATGTTCACAAAACAAAGCTCCGAAGAAAAGTTAGCTAGAGTGAATGATGTACTTGAGCATGTTAACTTAACAAATTCTAACACTAAATTTCCGGCAGAGTTAAGTGGAGGAATGGTTAAACGTGTTGCCATTGCAAGAGCAATTGCAATGAATCCAAAATATCTATTTTGCGATGAACCAAATTCAGGTCTTGACCCAAAAACTGCCGAAGTAATAGATGAATTAATTTCAGAGCTAACCCATAAGTTTCAAATGACGACAGTTATAAACACTCACGACATGAACTCTGTTTTGCAAATTGGTCAGAAAATAGCCTTTATTAATAAGGGAGAATTATGGTGGGAAGGTGATAACAAGGAAATACTAACAACTGATAATAAAGAGCTTAACGAGTTTGTTTTTTCAACTGAGCTTACCAGGAGGATTAAAAGATAGTGGTTGCAGGTTGCAGGTTTTAGATTAATGAATTAGAAATATGACAATAAATTTACTTGATATATTAATAATTATTCCTCTTGCATTATTTGCTTGGAATGGTTTTAAAAAAGGATTAATAATAGAAGTAGCATCGCTAATTGCACTTGTTTTGGGGTTGTACATGGCATTTTTCTTTTCGGATTATGCTGCCGAAATGCTAAATGAACTTTTTGCAATGGATCAAAAATACGTAGCAGTATTTGCATTTATACTAACATTTATAGTTGTTTTATTTTTAGTATTAACAGTTGGAAAAGTCGTTCAAAAATTTGTTGATATATTGCTGCTAGGGTTTTTAAATAAACTTGCCGGGGCAGCTTTTGGGATATTAAAGGGTGCATTATTATTGAGCATATTAATATTTGTAATCAACTATTTTGATTTTGGATCGTACATTATTAAACCCGAAGCTAAAGGAAAATCAATTTTTTACGAGCCTGTTGAAGGTATTGCTCCAGCACTTTACTCATGGCTCGATTCAAATAATTTTACTTTTGAAATCCCAAATAAAGAAGAATTGATGGATAAGGTTTATTAAATATTTAACTCCCTTGTAAAAATCCACCATAGTTTTTATTATTAATTACTACAAACTTGTACGAAGTATATGCAGTGCAAAAAGTTTTAGATAATCGGACTTTAATATTTAGCTCATAACTTAATAAAATTAACCCACCACCACAATATCATACCCATCCAGCAAACCAACAATATCCTGAATTGAAAATTTTGCTTTTCTTATTCGGTTTGTTTCAGGGTTAATAGAGTAATTAAAGGAAGTTTTAAAGTCAACTTTTTCAAGTATTGTATTATCAAAAACAGCTCCAACTAAGTCGCAATTAGTAAATGCTGAATTAGCAAGGTCGGTTTCTACAAACTCTACTTCTTCTAGCTTGCAGCTTATAAAATTTGTATTCTTTAATTTTAGTTTGTAAAATGATGCATAGTTTAATATACAATTGTCAAAGGTAAACGATAACAAAAAAGTATTACAATCATCAAAATGCAACCCTAATAATTTACAGTTTTTGAACTTTACATCCCTAAAGGCTGTATTATCCAATTTTGCCATGCTTAAATCGCAATTTTCAAATTCACAATCAGTAAAATATATATCTGATAAATCAAAATTGGTAAAAATACAATTTATAAAAGTGCAGCTTTCGTATTCGTTAGAAAGCTGTACTTCTAAAAAGTTTTTTCCTTTAAAAATTGCATCTTCTATGTAATTTTTGTTCATTATTTTTTCTTTCCCCAACTGGACATACTCACCCTTGCACTATAAAGTACATGATAAAGTGAAGGTACAATAACCAAGGTAAGAAACGTTGCAAAACTCAATCCAAAAATTACTGTCCAACTCATTGGTCCCCAAAAAACTGCATTATCACCACCAAAATATATATCAGGGTTAAATGTATTAAAGAATGAAATAAAATCGATATTAAATCCCGTTGCCAATGGCATAAGACCTAATACTGTGGTAATTGCAGTTAGTAGTACCGGGCGCAATCGGGTTTTACCTGCATCAACAATACACTGCTTTGCAATATCTGTAGACATGTATTCGCCTTCGGCAAGCCCTAATTCTTCTTTCTTTCTTAATTTTAACAGACCAATATAATCGATAAGCACAATGGCATTATTTACAACAACTCCTGCTAGCGAAACAATACCAATACCTGTCATTATTACCACAAAATCCATTTTAAATGTAGCCAAGCCGCCAAATACACCAATTGTGCTCATAACTACGCTAAACATAATAATTGCAGGCTTTACAAATGAATTAAACTGAGAAACTAAAATTATCATTATCAGCGCCAAAGCTATTATTAATGCCATTGATAAAAATGCCATCGATTCAGCTTGCTCTTCCTGCTCTCCTGTAAATTTATACTTGCTTCCAGTTGGCATTTCATAATCGGCCATGATGTCTTTTAGCTCAGTATTAATTTCGTTGGCATTGTAGCCTTCCAACACATTGGAATAAATGGTTATTAGCCTATTACGATCCTTACGGGTGATGGCTCCATATGTTGAACTATAATTAAAATCGGCAACAGCAGAAATTGGAACTTGTATAATTTTACCAGATGATTGACTTCTGAAAGTTATTCGTTGATTAATAATATCAGAAATATTATAGCGATATTCATCCTCAAGTCTCATCACTATTTTGTATTCATCCTCACCATCTTTAAAATCTGAGATTTCTTTACCAAACAAAGATGTACGAATTGCATCACCAACCTGACCTGTTGATAGACCATACCTTCGTGCTTTTTCACGATCTATATTTACAATAAGTTCGGGTTTACCAACATCTAAATCAATCTTTAGTCCTTCAATACCAGGGATGTTAGCTTTGTTAATCTCGGCTCTAATATCATCCGTAAGTAATAATAATTCATCAAAATTACTTCCGCTAACTTCAAGATTAATTGGTTTGCCTGTTGGTGGACCCTCTGCTTGCTTTTCGACTGACAGTGTTATACCAGGATACAGCCCAACCATTGCATCTGATAAATGCTTAAGTGTCTCGGAAGTGCTTTTCCCTCCCCTATCTTTATAGTCGATAAAATTAATAGTTATTATACCTTTATTGGGTGATCCACCTCTACCAGTAAAACCTTCATTTTGTCCAACAGCACCCTTCCCAGTAACGGTTAATACTGATTCAACAATATCCATATCCGGTTTAAGCACTTTAAAAACCTTTGTTTCAAAAACTTGCATAATCGAATCACTTACTTCCACATCAGTACTAATTGGCATTTCGGCAATTACATTTATTAACTTGGGATCTGATGATGGGAAAAATTCAATTTTGGGATCATTTCCAAAATAAAATTCGATGGTAAGAAACATCAAAAGAATTGTACCAATCAGCAGGAAGATAGGTGTTCTGCCTTTTAGTGCAAATTCAATAAACTTAACATATGTATTTTCGAGCCATACAAGCGCAACTTTTTGAAACCAAATGGCCAACCTCGATAGGAATAATAAATTAATCAAACCTATAAAAGCAAATATTAGTAATAATGTGCCTATCCAGTTAATTTTCATTACAAAAAACACTAAAGCAGCAATTATCATGGCGGCCATTATTATGATACTTCTTTTTGGCTTTGGCAGACTTACATTTTCTCCTTTTTTGAAGAAATCAGTAAAAACTACCGGTATAATTACAAGTGCTACAAATAGCGATGACGAAAGTACAATTATCAGGGTTAGAGGCATATACGACATGAATTCGCCCATAATACTTTTCCAAAATAGCAGTGGGAAAAACGCCGCAAGTGTTGTTGCTGTTGACGAAATAATTGGCATTGCCACTTCGCCTGTAGCCTGTTTTGCAGCTTCGAGCAATGAATATCCCTTATCAACAAACCGATAAATATTCTCGGTAACAACTATGGCATTATCAACTAGCATACCCAAAGCAAGAATTAACGAGAATAAAACGATCATGTTAATTCGGTAATCCATTAATCCCATAATCATAAACGAAAGGAACATTGACATTGGAATTGCAAATCCAACAAATAAAGAATTGCGTGTGCCTAAAAACAAGAACAAAACAAAAACAACAAATATTACTCCCATAATAATGCTATTTTCAAGGTTGCTCAATTGCATTTTAACCTGATCAGACTGATCATTAGTTATGGTAACTGATAAGTTATCGGGAATAAGACCATTGGTTTTTGCCTCATCAAGCATTTCCATTACTTGTGAAATAGTTGAGAGTAAATTCTCACCACTTTTTTTAACAACCTGAAGAGAAACAACTGGTTGGCTATCAAGATAAGCATAACTGTCGCGGTCTTTAAGTCCATATTCAACCGCACCCACATCACGCAAATAAACAATGTTACCTTTTTCGCTTTTTACAATAATGTTTTCAATTTCTTCGGGATTTGTAAATTCGCCTATAATTCGTACAGTACGCTTTATGTTGCCCAAACGCATATCACCACCCGACAATGAAACATTTTCGGCAGTAACCGCATTTTCAATATCAGAATAGCTAACTTGTAACGAGCTCATTTTAAAAGGGTCGAGAATTATTCTGACCTCTTTATCAGTAATTCCGGTTAGATTAACTTTAGAAACTTCGGAAATTACCTCAAACTCATCCTTCATATCTTCGGCAAATTCCTTAAGCTCATCAACACTATAATCTCCCGATAAGTTCACATTCACAACAGGGAATTCCGAAAAATCGATGTCTTCTACCGTAGGGTCAAAAGGAAGATCGTCAGGAAGTTCACTTTTTGCTTTATCAACAGCATCTTTTACATCCTGAAGGGCTACTTTTATATCAACATCTGTACGAAACTCAACAAAAATACTTGATGCATCCTGGCTGGAAATAGAAGTCATATCTTTTATTCCCTTAACCGATTCAATTTCTTTTTCAAGCGGACGAGTAATTAAATTTTCAATATCAACAGGTGGGTTTCCCGGATAAACAGTTTGCACCATAACCGTGGGAATGCTAATTTCGGGAAAAAGCTCCTTTGGTAAAGAAACGTATGAGTAAAACCCAAACAATATTGTTACCACAGTAATTAGGTAAACAGTGTTTTTATTGTTCAGCGCCCATGTTGAAAGCCAAAAGTTTCTTATTACTTTATCTTGATTATTATTTTCTATTTTATTCATATGATAAATAATGATTAAATGCTAAAATGATTGAATGTGATAATGCTTAAATAGCACCACAATCACTATTTTACAATTGTTACAACTGAACCACTAGAAACGTTATTATATCCATCGGTAATTATAATATCTCCGATACTCAATCCTTCAACAACTTCTGTTTTATCTCTATAAGAAATTCCTGTTTTTATATATTTTTTAGAAGCAACTTTATTTCCATTAATATTTTTAATTTCATAAATATACGAACCTACAGCATCTTCTTTTATAATAATTGAAGACAGAACTATTGTCTTATTTGCATTGTAATCGTTTATTTTAACATTAGCTAATAGGTATGGTTTTAACTTTTCGTCATTATTGTTTATTTTAATTTGAACGATAAAAGTCCGGTCTTGTTTATTGATGACATTTCCTGTTCGGTATACAGGTTCGCTAATATTCAACCCAGGAAATGAGGGAAATGTAATAGCAACAACATCACCCTTCTTAATTATTGGAAGGTAATTTTCAGCTAGTTTTAATGTAACATAAAGCTCATTGATATTAACAATCTGCATAAACTGCATACCGGGACTTGCCAACTCTCCTTTTTTAAGAAAAATATGCTCTACAATACCATCAATTGGTGATTTAATTATTGACATGTTATACTGTGCATCCAAGGTGTTTAATCTATTTTGAAGGCTTTCGTAATTATTTTTTGCTTCCAAATATTGCCTTTCGGAGCCAATATTTTTATTCCATAGTACCGCTTGCTTATCATAAATTATTTTAGCAAGATCTAATGAAGTTTTTACTTCGCTAATTGTATTTTCTATTACAGCTGTATTAAGCTTAGCAAGCACTTTGCCCCTTTTAACATACTGTCCTTCTTTAACATTAATGGATACAATTTGACCATTAGTTCGTGGACTTACAAAAGCTTCATCAATGCTCTCAAGTTCGCCTGTGGCAGTAAAACTGTGGGAAAATGATTGTGTTTTCACCGACTCAACCGTAACGGGGATGGTCATTCCTGTGTATTCGCCTTTGGCAGCTTCCTTTTCAATTTTAGATACTTTATCTCTTAGCTCTTTTATTTGTTTCTTGTACGATATAAGTTTCTCGGAATCCGATGTATTATCATCATTTTGTGAACATGATACTATAAAAATGCTAACTATTGCTATTATTAATAAACGATTCATACTATATTGTTTTTATATTTATTTCTATTATTCGCTTTAAAAATATTGTTATTTTTTTGTTTCCCGCAGATCCCGCAGATCTCGCTGATTTCCGCAGATTTTGTTTTCTGCGTTTATCTGCGGGACATTTTTTTGTTTCTCGCAAAGACGGTAGAGGCGCAAAAATATTATATGTGTCAGTATTCTTTTATGTTTATATATTTATTTGCTCAAACTTTCCATCAAGCATTTTTCTGCCTTTATCACTAACTATTCCAAAAAGGTTATATTTAAATATTTCAGAAAAAAGTTCAGTTGACACTATTTCTTCCACAGTAAAAAAAGCTAAGTTCATAATGCCTTCAATTCGCATAAGACTAAGTCGAGCAAGAATATCTTCGTTTATATCACTACGATAAAGACCTTCTTCTTTACCTTTTAAAAGATTAGTAGATATACTTTCTAATATTCGTTTATGTTTAATTTTTTGGAAATGTGAAAATATATCCGGGTAATATTTTTTAAGATCGTAAACAAAAGCAGGTTTGTGATTTTTAATCATCTCAACCTGTACATTATAAAAACTGAAAAGGTCATCAATTGCATTGGAACTGCTTTGTTCAAAAATAGATAAATCCAACTTTTTTTCACAATCATTATGCTCAAGTACTGCCCAAACCAACTCCTTCTTGTCTTTAAAATGCTGATAAAGTGTTTTTTTAGAGATAGTTATGTGATGAGCAACATCATCCATGGTAACACCTTTTATACCAAATTGAAGATATAAGTCAGAAACCTTTTCTACTATGTTTTTTACTTTTTCATCCATAACTATTCAAATTTAGTTAATATCTTTTCCAGCTCTTCACCAGTTTTCAATAATAAAAGAGCCGAATTTATATAATCATTTTCGGTAGTTAAAAATTGATTATGGGTGTTCAAAATATCTAAACTTGTAGCCATACCCTCAATATATTTTTGAGTGGTTTTTTTATAAATTTTTTCGGCAGTTTTTCTACTTGCCTGTTTATTTTCATACACCCTATATGCATTCATATATTCATTTTTTGCAGCATCATATTGAAGACTTAAAGAAGAAGAAAGTTGTTTTTCCATTACACCAACTTGGTCATAAGCAATTTGAGCCATCTTAACTTTCGACCTGCGTTGCCCACTCGAAAATATTGGTATATTCATTGAAACTCCCAAAGCTGAACTCGAATACCATGATCCCGAATTGAAGAAATCCCACTCATCACGTTGTGCTTGAGTTTGGTAATATAAATTAGCGGAAAGTGAAGGCATATATGCAGATTTCTCACGTTTTAATAGCAACCAGCTTAATTCTTTTTGATTTACCAACGACCTAAATTCAACATTTTGATTCACATTAAATGGATTTGCAAATAGTGTTGAATTATGACGTGTGGAAATTATACTTTCCATGTCATCAGTAAGTACAATACTATCGGAATCAGCTAAGCCAAGATAGAATTTTAAAAAAGCATGTGAAATAATAAGCTGATTATCTAAATATAATGCTGATGATTCGAGATCGCTTACCAATAAATCTAATTGATCGACATCTGTTTCTTCGGCAAGCCCTACATTATAAACTTCTCGGGTTTCGTTTGCCAAATTGCTTGTAATTTTAAGTGTTGAGTCAATTATACGAAGACCTTCTGCAGCCGATAAAGCAGCATAATATGAATTAGCAACTTGTTGCTTAACATTAACCTTACTCTTGAAAAAATCGGTATTTGTTTTTTCTAAATATTTTTTTGCAGCTTGCAAACCAACAATATATTCACCACTAAACAATAATTGTGAAACTGATGCACCTAGGCTTGCATCATACTTTGTTCCAAATTGCAATTCCATGGTTTTCGAAGGATCTGCAAAATCAGGTATAATCATTACCGGACGGGCAATGTTATCATTATAATTTACAGAAGCATTTATTTGTGGTAAACCAGTAGATGTTGATTCTTTTACCTGATATTTGGCCGACTCAATATCTTTACCTGCATTAATTATATCATAGTTGTTTTCCATTGCATAATCAACTGCCTGCGTAATTGAAAATTGCTTAACCTGCTGGGCCATAACATTAACCGAAATGGTAACTGCAATAAGTAATATTATGATTTTATTCATATTCATTTGAATTTTATAAAAATAATGCGGCAAAGGTATAAAAATATAAACTTAGGAAACATTTTTTACATTAATAGTTTATTTTGTTTCTTAAAGAATCTTAATGCGCAATAAGTGACTAGTCAACTTGACAAACCATCTTATTTATTGTACCTTTACAAAAACCAATAAATTTATACAGATGAAAACGGATACAAATACTCGCCTGACCGCACCGCTATTATTTGCTGTTATATTTTTTGTGGTGTACTTGCTAATTCTCGCTGCTTCATTTTTTGGATGTTGCGCAGACATCACAACTCTATTCTATAGTAATATTGTTTGGCTACTGCTTGGTATTGGTGCAATAACTTTTGCATTTTGCCTGAACAATATTTGTAATCAGGATGGCAAAAATTCTGAATTTTACCCTCATCATAAGCAGTTTTTGTAAGAAAGGCTATATTTATAATTATCCTAATTATAATTTTGTAACTTTGCGAACCAATAAAATATTAGAATTCATTAATGGTTTTCAGCTCTCTAGTTTTTCTGTTTATTTTTCTCCCAATAGTTTTATTATTTTATTACTTAATTAAAGAGAAATATCAAAACCCTCTACTGCTTTTAGCAAGTATTATCTTTTTTGCATGGGGAGGAGTTAGCTACACTTTAATACTAGTTATTTCTATTTTAACGAATTATGTTGTTGGTTTGTTAATTAGCAAGCACCTAAAAACCAAAAAATCCAAATACTATTTGGCAGTTGGTGTAACAATAAATCTTGGTATTCTAATTGTTTTTAAATATGCCAATTTCTTTATTGAAAATATAAATGAAATTTTCATAGACCTTAATCTCGACCCAATTAATTATACAAGTATTGTTCTTCCGATAGGAATCTCATTTTACACTTTCCAATCCTTATCATATATAGTTGATGTATACAGAAAAGAGACTGTAGTTCAAAAAAGCCTTACAAAACTTGCTTTATATATTTCACTGTTTCCACAACTTATTGCTGGTCCAATTGTTAGATATCATGATATTAATGAACAATTATCAAATAGGTTGGTAAACTTCAATAAATTTACTAGTGGCCTTGAGCGTTTTATTATAGGGCTGGGTAAAAAAGTACTACTTGCAAATACTTTTGCATTAATTGTTGATACTATATTTGCTTTAGATCCAGCTAATATGTCGAGCATAGTAGCTTGGTTTGGTATTATTCTATATGCTTTACAAATATATTTTGATTTTTCAGGTTATTCTGATATGGCAATAGGACTAGGAAGAATGTTTGGTTTCGAATTACTTGAAAACTTTAATTTCCCGTACATAGCTAATTCAATACAAGATTTTTGGAGAAGGTGGCATATTTCATTGTCAACATGGTTTCGCGACTATTTATACATTCCACTAGGGGGCAACAGGGCTGGGAAGCACCGAGTTTATTTTAATCTTTTTGTGGTTTTTCTTTTAACTGGTTTTTGGCATGGAGCAAGTTGGAATTTTATAGTTTGGGGGCTTTTTCATGGCTTATTTCTAATTATTGAAAGAATTGGTTTTGGAAGATTTCTAGAGAAATTATGGAGTCCCGTCAGGCATTTTTACACTTTGTTTGTGGTGCTTATTAGTTGGGTGTTTTTCCGTGCTAACGACCTTTCGTATGCAATATCGTATTTGAAAACTATGTTTGGTGCAAGGGATATTGATTCTGGATTATGGATGATTAATAAATACATTACTACAGATGTTGGCATAGCTCTTATTATTGCATTAATTGGATCAACAACAATATTGCTATTTATCCAACAGTATTTTATTCAACAGTTTATGCAAATAAAATCAAAATTTTGGCGCCGGTCTGTTCCATATGTTACTGAGACAATTGCTGGCATTGGCTTATTTTCAATATTCCTATTGTCGGTTATGTATTTAATGTCAAATACTTATAACCCATTTATTTATTTTCGATTTTAGCCTATTGTAAACTATGAAAGAAAATCAAATAATAAATACTGGTGTGCGAATTCGAAAAGTAATAGTATTTATACTATTCATTGTTGCCATAAGTTTCCCAATACTAGAATATGTGATGAATATTTCAACTGAACATGAGAATACTGAAAATAGGACTAAAGCAATGCTTCCAAAATTTAATGTAAATAATCTAGATCCATTTCCTTCTGATTTTGAAAAATACTATAATGACAATATAAATTTTAGAAATGATATTTTAGTACTCAATAATAAATTTAAACATGATGTACTGGGTATTTTTCCTGTTAAAAGTATTATTGAAGGAAAAGATGGGTGGTTTTTTCTAAAAAAGTATATTGAACCCTACATTAATGAGTGGTTATTTACAAATATTGAATTAGACAGTTTTTACAATATTTATTCCCAAAGAGCTCGCTGGTTAGATGAAAAAGGAATTAAACAATACATAGCAATTATACCAACCAAAGCACAAATTTACCCTGAATTTTTACCAGATAGATATAAGAAAAGTAAAGTTACAAAAACAGATCAATTTATCGAAACCGTTGGGCAAATTCCAAATATTAACGTGATATATTTAAAAGATGCTCTACTATCTGAAAAAGGCAAACTACCATACGATCTGTTTTACAAAACTGATCAGCATTGGAACGAATATGGAGCATTAGTTGGATTAAGAAAAATTATAAGTGAAATTAAAACTGATTTCCCTGAGATACAAGATATTGATTTAATCAATTTTTCTTTTGATACAACTTATGTTGATGGACTTGGTATGGCAAGGATTTCAATGCTTCAAAAATCAGTTAAGGAGCTTAAGATTAGCGTAAAACAAAAGAGTGTAAAAAATTACAAAGAAATAGATACAATAAAATATATAATACCAGAAGTTTTTCCGTATAAAGACAGGCATCAGGTATTTTATTCCTCACAAAATAAGAAATTACCCAAAGCATTAATTATTCGCGATTCATTTACTGCTGCTTTGGTAGGTACACTACCTGATTCATTTAGTGAAACAACTTATATTTGGGATACATGGTGTTACGAATTGCATGAAGATCTTATTGAACAAGAAGAGCCAGATATTTTCTTAACAATAATAATTGAAGCTAATCTACCCTTTATTATTTATAAACATAATACGGTACGAGAAGACGGTTACATAGCAATTGAACCAAATAAAATAACTCGAAAACAGTAGGTAAATTGGCATCCTACTATTAACTGTATAAACATTTTCCTTCTCTTATATTGTAAGTTTGCAGAGTATATATTTTTGAATATTCTGAGATATTTTCTAATCATCCAAAAAAGCCAGACTACAAAATATTTCATTGTAGCCCGGCTTAAAAATATGTGTGTTAATCTTATTTTTTATTATTAAACATCACAATTTCATTTGCAACAATTTCTGTAAAGTACTTTTTGTTTCCA